>Ga0070727_10000673_pt1 | contig 40856 bp, 28 predicted proteins | sample tdAd472_FD_66722 | JGI IMG/M metagenome (GOLD analysis project Ga0070727, IMG submission 66722) | Marine sediment microbial communities from the Atlantic coast under amendment with organic carbon and nitrate - tdAd47.2 | ecosystem: Environmental > Aquatic > Marine > Coastal > Sediment | place... | reverse complement strand
GCTGCACGACGTGCCATGTTGGAATCGACAATCGGTCCTTCAAAGATGCGGAGCAGCCGTTGACCGCGCACCCTGGTGATCTGCTGGTCTCACATCCGCCAGACCGGTTCGGCTGCACGATCTGCCACGAGGGACAGGGCCGGGCGACCGACAAGGACGCGGCGCATGGGCATGTTCCCCACTGGACGAAACCGCTGCTCACGGGAGATTTGACGCAGGCCGCCTGCGCGAAGTGTCATCGCGACGACCCGATCTCCAAGGCTCCGGTGCTCGCGCAGGGGCGACGTCTGATGCGTCAACTCGGCTGCACCGGATGCCATCAGGCGGGTGAGCTGCGGACTGACCATGCCGTCGGCCCGCGGCTCGACGCGATCGGCAGCAAAGTGTCGCGCCGCTGGCTCAATCGCTGGCTCAAAGATCCGCAGGCTACATTGCCCGGAGCGAACATGCCGCACTACGGGCTGACCGGGGAACACGCCAACGCGCTGGCTGCCTGGCTGATGACGTTTCGTGACGAAGAAGTCGACAGCCACGCAGACGAAGAGGGCGATTACGACGCCGGAGCCGATGTCTATCGCGAGGCGCAGTGCATCGTCTGTCATGTGACGAAGCTCGATTATGCGGACAACCCGGTGGGGGGAGACATCGGGCCGAATCTGCTGCAGCTTGGTAACAAAGTCAACCAGTCGTGGCTGGTGTCATTCTTCCGCGATCCGCACCGGTTTCTGCCGCACACGAAGATGCCACGGTTTCACTTCAGCGAGAAAGAAGCGCTGGATCTGGCACAGTTCACTTACGAGGAATGGGTCGATTTCGACATCCTGGATGCGGAAGACGAGGCACCAGAGTTGGCACCGGATACTCCGGAGCAGGTGGCCGTCGGCCAGCGGCTGTATGACGAACTCGGCTGTGCTGGCTGTCACGAGCTGACCGGAACAAAGCCCGCACCCAAGGCACCGGACCTGTCTTTTATTGGCAGCGCGCCGCTGCATCAGTTCAGTTTCAGTCACGCGAACATTCGCCGTTCATTACCCGATTTCTTCTACACAAAGATGCGGTCGCCCGAGCTGTTGCGGCCGGTCTTTCACCCCCAGTCGGACGGGAATCCTGCCGAGGCCATCTGGACTCATCTGCGTCCCGAGTCGTCATTTGCCGGCTCGAAGCTATTGCCGACCGGCTCCGTGTCCGAACAGTTGACGGTCATTCTTCACGCGACTCAGCAGGCGGGTTTCCTGGATGGCACACTGACATTGCCGGACGGGAGCGAAGCGGCGCAGTCCGACTGGCTCGCGGCTCAACTCAATGGAACATCTGCGTTCAATCCGCATCGCATGCCTGATTTCAGGCTGACACAGGATGAAGCCAAAGCGGTCACGATCGCGCTGATGAGCCTGACGGAGGACACGGTTTCGTCGCGGCGCTACGAAGTGCCAGCGGTTCCCCGGGTCGTTTTCAATCCGAGCGACGATTTCGGGCGTCTCGAACGCAAGTACCGCTGCCTGTCGTGTCACAGCATCCGCGATTCCGGCGACCTGCTGGCCAGTGATCTCACCTGGGAAGGCAGTCGAGTGAACCGCGAGTGGCTGTATCACTATCTCAATAAGCCGTACTCGATGCGCCGCACGATCACCGTCGCGATGCCGATCTTCCACTTCCCGGACGAGGAATCCCGGTTGATGGCGGATTACATGTCGCAGGTATTTGTGGATACAGACATCGGTGCGGCTTGGTACGCACATCAGGATGAGGCGGATGTGGAACGCGGGCAGGCGCTGTTCGACGCAAAGGGGTGCATTGCGTGTCATCAACTGCACGGGAGTGGCGGCGATGTCGGTCCCAGTTTGACGACGCAGGTGCCCGAGTTCCCGCATGGCACCTGGGTCGGTGACAAGCTGCGTGGTGGCTGGATCTACCAGTGGCTGAAGAATCCCCAGGCCCTGTTGCCGGACACGATCGAGCCGAATCACGGCCTGAGTGATCAGGAAGCTCGCGACATGACGGTGTTCCTGCTGTCACTGAAGAACCCGGAATTTAAGGAGGCGACTGATGCCGACCCGGAGAACTAACCCGCCCAAGCAGGAGCAACTTCCACGATCCGCAGCCTCGGCTACGTGGCGGTTCTGTCGCCATCGATACAGGCAGTTGTTTCTGCACGCGTCCCTGGTGGTTCTGGCAGTGACAGTGTCCGGGTGCGGCCAGCCAGCGGCGACTCATGCCTTTGAAACGGCAACGTCCGAGATTGAAGTGCTGGCGATCGAGCAGTCCAGACGAACGGCCGACGAGTTGTTGCGCGAGCGTGGTGGGAACGTCTTCAGCCACTACTGCGCCATCTGTCACGGAGGGACTGGTGCCGGGGACGGATTCAATTCGTTCAATCTGAAAGTGCCCCCGTGCAATTTCACCGCGGCGGAATTCTGGACGACCACAACCCGCGAGCGCACAGAGCAGGTAATCGCCGATGGTGGCCCTGCGGCGGGTGGTTCGATGCTGATGCCAGCGTGGAAGCGAACGCTGTCGAGCGAGCAGATTGAAGACGTGGCGGCTTATGTGCGCATGCTGCCCGGCATCCACGCGGCGGTTCTTGCGGCAGAGGAGGCAGCTGAAGAAGCAGAAGCTGAGGAGTAGGTTCGACGCCTTGCGTTGCACCGGCTTTCAATTGAGAGTTCGCAGTGCCGTGCGAATGTCTTTGACGCGAGCGGTTTTACCGATCTGCACCAGGACGTCTGGTTTATATTCGATGCGGCGGACCCATTTTTGTTCGCCTTTCGGCAGCCAGAACAGTTTATAAGCGCCGCGCGAGACATGATCGAACCGGTAGCTTCCATCGACTGTTGTGATTGTCGATTGAGGCTCAGCACTCTCATCGATCTGGTAGCCACCGAACGACCTCCTGAGTGGGATCAGTGAGACCTGGCACTCGCTCACTGGTCGCCCGCGATGCAGCAGACGGCCATTGACTGTTCCGCCGACGGGAGGTTGCGGTGTCCGGTCCACAGTGATGGCTTGGCTGTCCGATGAGAATGCGACCGGCAGAATTGTTGGCAGATCAGTTGATTGTTCGGGAAGGGCCGGCCGTGGTGTGGTCATGCTGCTGCTCTTCGCCAGTCGCAGTTCCTGGCCATTGAGCTTGATGATGATAAATCCGTTTTCTTCTCTCCATGTCCCATCGACGCGTTGGTCCTGCTGGTCGGCAGCAGTTTGAGCGCTGGTGGGCAATTCAAGCCCGGTTTGCAGGTTGAGGCTGCTCGTTCGTGTCTGGGGGAGTGATTTGATTTGTGGACGAGCGACACCGATTCGCTGCAGCCAGGTGGGCGAGGATGAACCGAAGATTCGACCAGACACTGCGTTCGCCAGTTCAAGCGCAGGATCGTCGGTCCGTTGTGCGTTCGTACCCGGTGCGGCGGGCTCGTCAGCATGCGTGACGCATCGATCAGCAAACATCGACACGGCCATCAAAACTGCGAAAGTCATACATTGTCGTGTGCGAAACGTTTTCATCCCGTCTCTCCAGAACATCAGGTCTGTGCTGAATCAGTATTGTCGCAGTGGTGAATGGCGCGGCGCGATACAGTCGCAGTTAGAACAGCTAAAGCTGCCGGCGGCGATCGCATTCCTGCAGAAATCGATCGCCACCGCAGCGGGATAGCAGCTCAGACTGAACGCCCGTCAGAAGGCGAAGTCGAGCTGCATCAGGAACTGGTCGGTGGCCTGAGGGCCGCCGGTGTCTTTGCCGGTTGTGTCCAGAACCCATTCGGTCTGAAGTTTCATGTTCTGACGGATGAGGAACACAAGACCGGGAATGACGCGGGCTTCTTCCTGGTCGGCACGTGCGCCTTCGTTGAAGACCGTCTGCTCGTAGCGGACGAAGCCCAGGCACCACGGCTTGAACGTGTAGTCGGCTTGGACGAGGTAGCTGAAGAAGTCCTCGCCGCCGAGATCGGTGCCGCCATTCAGTCCGGCGTAGTTCTCCTGGCCCCAGTAGCCCAGACCGTAGACGTCCAGGTCGTGCCACTGCAGACGGAAGTCTCCGCCGACTCGCCGGAAGGCATCGCCGCGTGTGTCCATCATGCCGAACGGGACCTCGGACTTGCCCCACCAGCCGAAAACGCCGGTCTCGAATGCTACCGACCGCCAGAAATCCAGGCCACCGGGAGCGTATTCGTAGTCTTCGAATACTTCGTACTCTCCGTCAGGACTCTGCCCGCGAATCTCGCCGACAGGTTGGGACTCACCCACAACGCCGTCCATCGGGAAGCCGAACCATTTGTGGGCGACGCGGAAGTAGACGTCTTTGCTGTTGTTATCCTCTTCTCCGCCTCCGCTGACGGACCCGCCATTCGAGAGTCCGACTGCGTAAGACCAGTCCTGCTGCACGATACCGTGCAGTTCGGCTGCGGCTGCCTGAGTTGGCTCGAACCGAAACGGGTTGTCACCAATTCGCTGCCGGTTGGGCATTGGTGGTGTAATGCTGATGCGGGCATGCTGCGAAAACACGTGTGAGAGAACTTGAGGTTCAATGCGCCCGAGACGGAGATTCATAGCGTACTTCGGAAGATTCAGAAAACGGTTTCCCGTTCGCATTCCGTCTTCGTCATCTTCTTCACTCCAGGCGAACAGGTTGCTGAACTGAACGAAGAGCCGTTCCACGCCGACCTCGTCCTCTTCGGGTTCGAATGTAATCCCCCACCAGGCCGAGATGTCTTTGCCGAACGTCCCGGCACCGCCAATCGCCAGTTCATGTGGAGCTTGCGCGTCCCACTTGATGCCTTCGTCACCCGGATCGGTGTTGACAATGTTTCTCAACTGAGCCCGCACAAAGAACGGTGGCAGTCCTGGCATGTCAGATGGCCAGAGCGAATCCGGCCACGAGTCTTTGTCCATTTCGCGACCGAACGGAACCGCATCTTCTTTCACAAGAAGGTCATTGCCGGTGGGAAACTGATAGCCGTTGCGGCGAAACGCCTCACCAGTGTCGTTCAGTTTCGGCCAGACCGTGTGGCAGGTGATGCAGGATGTCTGGTACTTCCGCGAGAAAGTGGGAATGGCGTGAGCCTGTTCGGTCACCGCCAGCACGCAGGCTGACGCCAGCAGCAGAGTCAGGACGGGGATTTTGCGACGCAGCAGTGCGCCGGCCATGCGGGTTTCCATGATTCGTTCCTCCCTGAACGGAATTCTGTCGGTATGTTCTGTCTGAACTCGGGCGACTCATCCGTGAGTCGACAAGTTTGTATGAGTTGTCTGGTGAGTCGGGCGTGGTGAAAGCTGACGCCCGACGTCGAAGGATCGAGGTCGAGAGAATTCGAGTGATTACCGTCCGCAGGCACCGCAGCCCTGGCCACGACAGCTCCCGCAGTTGGCGCCGCTGCAGAGATCGCATCCGCTGCAATTCGGGTCATGACATTCATGGCGGATGATCGGGACTTCGACCTCTTCGTCACACGGAATCTTCAGACAGATCGGGCGTTTCACACGGCGGTACACGGTGTAGGGAACCTTGACGCATGTCTTGTAACGAACCTTGATCGTTGTCTCAGCTTCTTCAGACTCGCAGTACTTGCAGTCCGCCTTTTCCAGTTTCGATTCGATGGATCGGCAGTGAGTTTCGCAGGCCGTCCCTTCATTGTGCTTGTCCCAGCGCTCGGTTCCGAAGCAGTTCTGACCGTCCTGCGACTTGCACACAGGCTTGCAGCCGGGTGCAGGAATTTCTTTCGTGACCCACATTTCCTTCAGGCGGTAGCGCACTTCTGGCACTGACACGTATTCGTACCGAGTCTCGCTGTCGTAAACGCGTTTCTTACCGACAACGCAGTCCGGCACAGTGACCCGCTGAGTGCATTTCATCTCTGGAGCGTGAATCTGCCCACAGCCGTCGCATTCGTAGGTGGTGACGTCGGTACCGCCACGGGAAAACAGTGACGTTAGCCGGAAGGGCAATCGCCATGAGCCATCGCCTTCGGCGGCGCTCAACCCTTGAGGCCCCACTCCGACGGACAGGGCACACAGAAGCGCCAGTCCCAGGAGTCCAGTTATAATCCGCATGCCATCTCCTCCATGTTAGTGCCCGCTGTCGTGTCGCGTTGAATCCGTGACGGGGCGTTCGGGATGCTCAGTGTCCAGACGGGCCGGACAAGTCCATTTCTCTGTTAGTCTGCATCGGAAGTGCCCCGTGTGCACTCTGAGTGTGCAAAGCTGATTCTGTGGAAAGTTGCGACGATACTGTTTGTCGTGGCGGGAAAGACAGTGAAGTCCACCTGTCTTCGCGCGCAACCTGTTTGATGGAAATGAGTTGTGGCGAAAATGATGGGCGGTTACGCCCTCGCGTCGGGCGGTTACGCCCGAATCCCTGGCTGCCTGCGGAATGATGGGCGATCAGTTGTCTCTATTCCCTTGATCTCAGCAGCACACCCGTCGTCAGTCGGAAAGAATGTCCGGCTTTGTAGAGTTCGAGTCGTGATTCGATTGGGGTCCGACTGTTCTCGTCCGCGAACTCGATCGCCTGCTTTGCTCGTTTCACCGCCTCCTCGAAATCTCCGGCCTCTGCATGCGCCGCAGCAAGTGTGTCCAGAAACCGGGCGTTCGAGAACTCGGTGAGTTCACAGGCCTTTGTGGCAGCCTCCACGGCAGCCTTACCGTCGCGGATTTCCGCCTCCGGGCATGTGGCCAGGAGCCAGGCAAGGTTGTTGTGCGCCAGCGCAAAGTCGGAGAACAGCCGGATGGCGTGCCTGAAGTTCTCGCGGGCTTTGCGGAAGTCTCCGAGGGCGTATCTCGATGAGCCGCCTGCTTCCCATGCCGGCGCGAACTTCTCGTCCAGCTCGAGAGCCGCACTGAAATCGGCGAGTGCCTGTTCGTGTCGCCCGGCCGCCTGGTGAACCAGTCCGCGGTTCGTGTAGACCTCCGGAGTCTTCGCGCCGAGTCTCAGGAGTTCGTCAAAGTCTCCCAGAGCCTTTTCAAACTGGCCCAGTTTCCGGTGCAGGTTTCCGAGATCATTGAGCACGGCCGGGTTCTTCGCGTCGTGCCGGTGAGCTTCCTGCAGGTCGGCCAGGGCCGGCTCGAGTTCGTTCTGCCGGAGCCGGAACACCGCCCGCTGATGATACGTCTCGGCGGAAGGCTTGTCGGCGACGGCTGTGTCGAAGTGCTCAGCGGCTTCCGCGAAGGGAACGGTATCGCTGTGGTGGACCCAGCCCTTGCGGGCGGCGAACCACAGCCATCCGTTTGTCTCCTCGGTGATGAGCAGGCGGTCGGCCAGTCGGACCTTGCCGATCACATCGCCGCCCACACGCACATCCGCGACCCACTCGATCACGGTGTAGGCCTGACCGTCTTCACGCTCGGTGTCATCGGCCAGGTTCCGGTCGGTCGAACTGGCGAGAACTGCGATGAGCAGCACGAATGTTGCTGAAGTCCGCATCAGATTTCTCCTGCAGTTCGTAGGAATGACCTGTCAACGATCCGGACAATGGGTTTTCGACAAAAGGCAACAGAGGGAACGAAGAGACGAATCGAAAGATTCTCCGTTCCCTTCTGTTCGCATGACACAACTCACCGCACCGTTTCAGTGCCCGCCACCCCCGTGTCCGCCACCCCCGTGTCCGCCAAAGCCGTGCCCGCCGTAGCCGTGTCCGCCGTAGCCGTGTCCGCCGTAGCTGTGTCCGCCATAGCCATGTCCGCCATAGCCATGTCCGCCATAGCCGTACCTATGACCATAGCCATGCCCGCCGTAGTAGTGCGATCCCAGTCCGAACCCGAATCCCCAGCCGGGAGAGAAGTACGAGCCGTAGGAATAGCGGGGGTAGCTGTAGTAGTAGCTCGGAGAACTGTAGTAGTACCTGGTAGAAGACGGGCGGACGACCGAGCTGCCATGGCTGTGCGAGTACACGGCTGTCGGGCTGATGCTCAGCGAGTACCCGTCTTCGCAGTAGTCATGGTCTGCCAATGCAGCCTCATGGACGCCCAATGCGAGCACACTACACACAATAGCTGTTGTGAGATTAAACCTGGTCATGATCCCCTCCGATCATCGCGTCGAGTACTGTTGGTAATTGTCAGGGTTGAGGGCTTCCTGCCGGTTTGTCGTCCATGTCTGCTCTCTCAGTTGCAACAAGTATGCCGGTCAGGACGATCCGGTCGACCACTTCGAGGACGTATTGGAATCGCATTTGCAAGACTGGGTGTGAGAGCTGTGATGTCTCCGTTTCCTGGGCGATTTCGGGCAGGAATTGGGGATCAGCGGAGATGAGTCGCCCGAAATCGCCCATTGACTTACCACCAATCGCTGATGCTTCCGTAAGACGCTCAGCGATAGCCCTATCGAGTTCTGTGAGATGCAATGCCAGGGACATTTGATGTCGGGGCCGATACCGGTCGAGTGAATCACGATTGTGGGACGCCTCTCTGTCACCGTTCGATTGGGACCCAGCTTCTGGTGGCTGTCAACACGGTGTGCATTTTGTTGGCGAGCATTCTGCTGACGGTCGATTATCAGCACGAAGTTTCGCGGCGAATCCGGCAGAAACACATTGCCCTGACCGAGGAGGCCGTGGCACTGCATGCAGCAGTCAGAGGCGTCCAGCATCACGGCCTCGAAGCGATCCAGCAGTACGTCGATGGCGTTTGCGAACGAATGGAGACGACGCATTCGCCCGGTCACCACATCGTCGTGCAGTTCGGGGATTATGTGCTGCAGGCGACCTCACATCATCAAGCGTCCGACGAACTTTTTGAAAGCATGCAGTCAGCCGCTGCTGCCACAGATGGTCGTTCACAGTTTGGCGAGCAGGAGCTTCTCGCCAGCACCATGCGCGATGACAACCTGCAGATTTTCATTTCGGAGTTCATTGATGTGGATCGACGCGAGGCTCGGTCAGACGCCCTGGTGCGACTCGGTGGCCTGGTCGTTGTCAGCGCGGTGGCGGCGCTGATGGTCAATCTTGTTCTCATGCGGTTGGTGGTCCGTCCCGTGCGACGACTTGTTGCGATTGTTGAGCAGGTCGGCGAGGGCAAGTTCAACACGCAGGCCAGCGAGTTTCGCAACCGGGAACTGAGCGTACTCTCGACAGCCATCAATCGCATGCGAGACTCGCTGTCCGCAGACGAACAGCGCCGGCGGCGGAGTGCTGACAAAGCGCGGTCGATTCAGCGGCGGCTCTTGCCAGACCGAGAGGCTCTGCCGGGATGCGACGTGGTTGCTGTCTATCTGCCGGCCGAGGACGTGGCGGGTGACTTCTATGACTTTCACGTTCTGGAGGATGGATCGTGGCTGGTCTGTGTTGCCGACGTTACCGGACACGGCGTTCCAGCCGCTATGTCGGCGGCTCTATTGAAAGCCTTTCTGCTCGACGCCGCTGAGCGATTTCGTGACCCCGTTCAGATTGTCGAACGCGTCAATCACCGGTTTGAAGCAACGGCGCTGCCGGGTGACTTCGCAACATTGCTGCTGGTACACTACTCGCCGGAATCGGGTTGCATGTCGATCGTCAATGCGGGGCATGAACCGGCCCTGCTACAGAGGTTTGACGGTTCCATTGAGGAGATCAGTTCCACGGGATTTCCTGTGGGAATCGTGATCGACTCAGAATGGTCTGCCCAGACTCTGACGATGAACCCACTGGATCGCCTGTTGATTACGACAGACGGAGTGACAGAGACAGCTGACGGCGATCGATCACTGTTTGGTCGGTCGCGGTTGAACGACATTCTCGCCGCGACTCGACAGAACAAACTTCAGTCAGTTCTGACGAACCTGCAGGAACAGCTCGATACGTTCCGCGGAGAAGGGCCTCAACTGGACGACGTCACAATGCTGCTGTTGCAGTTCCAGACGGACGTCTCATGTCGCCAAACCGATGTCCGAACTGCTGAAACTCTCGTGTGACCGGGGGCCGTCTCCCTGGACATCGACAGCAGACGAGTGTCGTTCCCTTCAGACGGATGTAGCCGTCACCGATCCCTGGAATCGTCGAGTTGTTTCAGGGATAGCTTCGCGGCTTCGCTGACGACGGCGTTTTCATCGTTCAGGACATCCTCCAGAGCTTTGCGAATTTGAGGATCAGGGGACCGGGTCAGCCCCAGCGTGCGTGCTGCTTCGGCGCGGGTTCCCGCGTCGTCGAAGTGGAGTCCGGCTATCAGTTCCGGCTGGGCTGCGGCCAGAACATGAGCGTCATCCGGCAGGACTCGGACCAGCGCCCACGCTGCATGGAATCGCTCTAGTGCTTCCCGGCTCGAAAGTTGTTGCCGCAGCAATGCTCCAGTGTCGCGGGCCGCTGGTCCCATGCGCCCGGCTGCGTACAGTGCCGCGTGTCGGACGTGTGCCTCATCGTCTTTCAATCCGGCTGCAACCGCTTTCAACGTTTCAATATTAGTACGGGCGATTTCCACGAGCGCTCCCATGACGGCGATGCGGACCTGCGGATTGCTGTCTGTTGCCGTTTTGACCAGCGCCGGCACGGCACGCTGGGCCAGGGAACCGAGGCGGCTCAGAGTTGCAGCCGATTCACGTCGGATCGATGGCGACTCATCAGCCAGAGCAGTCGTCAGTAGCGGGACGACAACGTCCGCCCTGGCAGGATTCTCGGCATCAAGGGTGACGAGGGCCCAGGCGGCGGCGATTCGCATCGCACTGTTCTGGTCACGTATCGCGGATTCAAGGAGCGGACTGGCGCTGCGAATTCCCAGCCGAGCCAGTGCGTAGGCTGCTTCCGGACGAACGGCGTCATCGGGCTGTTGCAGGATAGTCGTGACCGCAGCCTCGACGTCCGCACTAACGACACCGATCTGTGCCAGTGCCAGCACCGATTCCCGCCGAGCTCCATCATCATCAGTCGAGAGAATCTGAAGTAACTCGGGGACGGCGATTTCAGCGTCCGGGCCGATGTCTGCCAGAACTCGTGCTGCCAGGCTGCGGATGCCAGGTTGCTTCAGCCGTTTTACCAGCCGAGGAACTGCCAGCTGCCCCACGGTGGCGAGTGACTCTGCGGCTGCGACGGTGACGGCTCCGGACGAATCTTCGAGAGCGGCATCGAGCGCTGCGATCATCTCCGGATCGTCGGAACCGATCGTGCCCAGGCTGCGGGCGGCGGCCAGCCGCACATCGACGTCATCATCCTGTAACAGAATCGTCAGCTCGGGGGCGGCAGCACCGGCATCGTGGCCAAACGCGGCGAGTGCATAGGCCGTGTGAACTCGCACCGGGGCGTGGCGATGCGAGAGTAGTCTGATGAGCGCGGGCACTGAATCCTCAGGGTGTGCGTGAATCAGTCCCAGCGCGCGCGCCGAGTGCCAGCACACATCATGATGGTGAGCGTGTTCTCCACTGACGGCTTTGACAAGGGCAGGAACCGCGCTGGCTGCCAGCGGACCCATTTCTCCCAGCGCGTCGCAGGCGCTCCAGCACACGGCCGGGGTTGAATGTCCGACGAGTTTTGTCAGGACCTCGACGGCGGGCTCGCCAGCTTCGGCCAGGGCCATTGAGGCTTCGGCGAGAACGGCATCATCACCTGCCTGCAGGACGTCCGTTAGAACTTCGATGGCTTCCGCGCTGCGGTTCCCGTCGTGTGGTTCGATACGAATGACGGCTCGCGCGAGTGCGATTTTGAGAAAAAGTTCATCCCAGCGTCTCAGCATCGCTGAGAGTCGCGGAACTGCCGGCGTTGCTGCCGATCCAATCTCCCCCAGCGCGTCGGCAGCGCTACGCTGCAACAAGATCGATTTATGACTCAGCAGATTCGTCAATGGTTCGACCGCGTCCGCCGCCGCCGGACCAATCTGCCCGAGAGCCACTGCCGTGTCATGCTGCAACAGCACGTCATCAGTCTTCAGCAGATCGACCAGTTGCGGCACGAGGTCAGACGCGAGCGGTCCCCAATCAGCAACCTCATGAACGGTCCGTAGCACTATGTTTCTGTTCGGGCTCTCAAGCTGCTGCTTCAGTTTTTCAGGAACGAGTTCAGCTCCCTCACTGATACTGGGAATTATCGCAGCGAGGAGAACAAGCCCCGCCAGGCTCAAAATGGATGGACGCTTCGCACTGGCATTTAATGAGACTTCCATCTGACGATCCTTTTGAGCTGGGATTGTTCCCGAAACACGGTGGTAATTCTGGTTCATCAGGCAGACGTGGCCACGCAGGCGCACACGTCGCCTTGACACTCACCTCCGGAACAGGCGAGCGACCTCACTACGCAACGACCGCAGGAAACGATTCGCAGTCGCCCACTGCGAGGGGTGCAGACTCTTGAACTGTCTGTCGAGGGTGGCCTGGAGTTTGAGAACGACCTTGTCTGTCTCGACAGCGATTTCCGGTCGACCGCGCGAATAGCGCTGCAGCACGAGTAGTTCCTCCAGACGCTGTCTGTCGTCAACATAGGGCCGGGTCATGATTGCATCTGGCCACTTGATAAAGCCCGTAGCGGGATCGAACTCGGCTGGACTCAATCTGGATCGAGCCGCCAGCTTCCGGCGTATCTCCAGGCGTCGCTGGAGTTCTTCCCGGCGACGTTCTTTTTCAAGGTTCTTTGCACCGATTCGTGATCGTTCCAGCGAGGAATAGGTATCTGCCCATTTTCGCTGGTTGTCGATGTATTTACTGCGTGCTTCTTCGTACTTGAGAGTCGCGTCGGCTGCTGCCCGTTGAGCTTCTGCTCGCGCCCGCAGTGCTTCGGCAAAACCACGATACGCAGCTTCCTGAGGAGTCGTGGCTGTTCCCCAGCCGTAGCCATAATTCCCGTATCCGTAGTAGCCCGCATAGGAGTCATTCCACTGAGCTCGGGCGGCGGTCACCAGGGAAATGGTGACCAGCAGCGTTAATGTGAGAAGCCTGCTCATGGCAATGGCCTTTTTCCTATTCTGATCTGAATAGCAATCCTACTCGCGAGTTCAAGTTCACCGTCGCCGGCACTTCACTCGCAGCAGGTGTTCGTTCTCATCTGGCTTGGCAATACGCGTGCCACTCAGGTCCACTTGACGAATTCCGGTGAGTAAAGCCCTGCCAGAGGGCTCCTGTCGGAGTAGAACAGCAGAATCTCGTTGACTGCGCACCAATACCGCTCAGTCAAAGGAGCGTTTTCGCCCTTGGGATCGCCGTCGACGAATTGCAATGACGAAAAACGGAAACACGTACGGGAGTGGAATCCGGCTCAGTACTTTCAATCGATCACGGTTTGTCGTTGCGGTATGGAGATTGCTGCCAGAGCAAAGCCAGATAGAAAGCGGGCCACTCCGCGATCATGGAGAAGTAACCTCATGTCAATCACGGATCACGAGAGTGACTCGCCGGTCGTGCTCTATGTTGAGGACGATGACCTGACGCGCGAGCGTGTGGCTGCACGGTTGCGACGGCAGGGGATCAACCTGATTGCGGCCGGTTCCGGTGAGCAGGCGCTCGAACTGTGCAGTGAGGTGGCTGCTGTGGACGTGGCGCTGCTCGATCTGGAACTACCAGGCATTAGTGGTCAGGAGACATGGCAGCGATTACGGCGGCGATTTCCTGATGTTGTTGGAGTCGTTTGCAGCGGAGCATTGGACGATGAAACGCGGCTTGACCTGAAGAAGTGGGGGCTCCGATCTGATTGTTGCCTGTGCAAGCCGTGCCGCTTTCACGAATTACTGGCGGCACTGAAACGAGCCGGCAATGCGGGATCATCTTCATCGTGAGATCACGCTTGTGGTGGGTCGAGGTGTTTCATCAATTCAGTAATTTCATCCGTGTCGCGAATGCCGATGACGGTCAGAAATCGCTTATCTGACATCCAGGTCGCTGCGATCTGCCCATCAAAGTGGACAAGTCTGGCTTTTCGACCGTTGAAATCGCACTCTTCCGTTGGGCGATCTCCGAACCACACAGGTTGATCGACCGCGTGTTCCAACACGGCCACTCGAGTGCCATCTGGAGCGGTACAGAGCGCTTCAACACACAGGCAGCATGGCATCCGCACCAGATGCACGGAGTCCAGCGTATAACCATCCGGCAACGAGTTGGCCACGGCAGGTCGGTATTTCACTTCCAGTGTGGCCTGGTCAACGTCGACCAGGTCGCTCGGGTAGTTCGCATGCAGCAATTTCTGAGCACGTTCAGGTGATTTCGGGAACTCATTGAGGAACTGGTCAAAGTTGACTGCCAGGTGCTCGTCGTGGCCGTGGTCCATGGTCTCGTGAACGATGAACGCGAAGCCGAACACCGCGATCAGAACGACCGCGACGGTGGCTCTCGATCGTTTCGAATCACGAAACAGATCACGCCAGTTCTTCGCGGGTGCAACGGGCGCAATCGCTGTTGAATCTGAATCCAATGTCGATTCGATCCTGCCCCATAAATCAGCTGGCGGTTCGAGGGTTGACTGCTCGATGACCAGTGACGAAAGGGCTACGAAGTCAGCGTGCGCCGCAGCGCATGATTCACACTGGCGGACGTGCTGCTCGACTGACTGGTGAAGGTCAGACGACAGCTCTCCGTCGTGCAGGGCCGACAGAAGATTGATCGCTTCTGAGCAGTTCATAGTTTCATGCCTCCCAACCGAGTTGGGTCAGCAACTCTTTCAAGTGCGTCCTTGCTCGGTTCAGTCTCGAGGCCACCGTGCCTGCGGATACATCAAGTGTTTCAGCGAGTTCGGCATAACTCAATTCCTCGATTTCGCGGAGTACAAAGATCGTTCGGAGTTCCGGTTCCAAACGATCCAGTGCCGCCTGCAGCAGCTCAGCCGACTCGGCAGCCACGCCAGTTTGTGAACTGACAACAGGATCGACGTTCAGAGCAATCTCTGGTCGCCGAATTCGGGAGCGGGTGTGTTGCAGGCATTCATTCACTGTCACGCGGTGCAGCCACGTTTCAAAGCGGCTGCCACCCGAGAACTGATGAATTGTTCGAAAGACCTTCAGGAAAGTCTGCTGAGTGACATCGGATGCATCCTGCTTACCAACCAGCCGCACACACAGGCGATAAACGCGCCGAGAGTGCAACTCGTACAACTGCTGCTGAGCAGATCGCTCATTGCTCTGGCAGCCAGAAATGATGTCGGCAAGCGATTCAGTCATCAAAAACATTCAGGCCACACATTCGCCGACAATTCATTAGATGCCGACCGAGTGCAGTTTCTTCGTGAGTTCTCCAGTGGATTGTCAGATAGCAGGAATCGAGGCACGCGACATTGTTGACAGGTGTCCGATACAGTCGTGAATTGCCCTCAAAGCTATCTCGAATTCTGTTTCTTCTTTTTAGCCGGAAGACATCCGAAGCAGAACCGTGGCAAGAAGTTTTCGCCGGGCTGTGATCGAAATGAGCGTTTTCGCCCTTTCCCGCAGAAGAGATTGGGCGAATTTCGGAAAAAAACTGGAAGGCTCGTGAAGAAAGTGCCGTGGCATGGCATCCAACTTCGCGAGGACCTTTTTCATGACCACTCACATCACAATCATTCTGGCTATGCTGTTGTCGGCGTTTCACACGCCGATGTGCCATTGTCATGGCCAGGGGCTGAATGATTTGTCGTCTGAGGCAAATGGAGTGGAGCAGTGTTGCCACCACTCATCACCTGATACTGGTGTCTCGTTACCTTGCCCGGCGCGCCCGGATTGCTGCTGTCGTGTTCACTCAGCGACCGTGGCTATTGACAGCCTGGAGAGTGGCGTCGCAGTAGATGCCCACCAGGTGATTTGCCACTTCCGAGATGGTGTTGTCTCCGTTCGGTGTATGGCAAACGTGCGAGAAGTCCTTGCATCGAGCACCACACCAGGTATCGACACAGGTGGCAGCGCGGTTCTCCTTCGCACCCAGCGTTTGCTGATCTGAGTCCGCGAGTCCAGAGTCGAATGTCCAAAGTCCAGTGATGGCTTTCTGGACGAACATGGGCTCTGAAGAACTCCCACTGCCCGGGAACACGCCGCATGTACTGTGGTTGTTGTCCCACGCTACGCCAGGCACGCCGCCGTGTGAGTCGGCTCTGGTCTCTCAATTCTCGGCTCTGACTTTTTACTCAAGGAGAACGTCATGCGCTTGTTTTCGATCGTTTCACTGGGACTTATAGCTGCTGTCGGCTTGTTTCTTGTCGGCTGTGCCGGTTCGGACGGAGATGCCACCACAACGACCGCGTCACCTGCTTCCACGCCTGCTGAGGCTGACCATTCCGATCATGGTGATCACGCGGACAACGGGGAGCATTCGGATCACGGAGATCACGGTGGTGGCGACGCGATGGCGAAGATGAATGCTGGCCTCGCGAAGCTGTCAGACGTGGATCGAGCATCGGCTGAGAAGCAGCACATGTGCCCGGTCAGCGACGAGATGCTCGGCACGATGGGAGCGCCGATCAAGCTGACGCTCAACGGTCAGGACGTCTGGATTTGCTGTAACGGCTGTCGCAAGAAAGCCGAAGCCGATCCGGATGCCATTCTCGCGAAAGTCACGAAGTAGGCGGGTGACGAGGAGCCAGTGTCGGGAGCTCAGAGATGAGCTCTCGATGCTGGTCGCTCAACTCCCCTTGTACTGGACAGTGGTCGTTCAACTCTGGACTCATCCCATGCCTCAGCCATCGCTCGACAGATACGGGATCGACGCAGAACAGCAGGAGCAGCGCAAGCAGTTCCTGATGCTCACGGACGACGATGCTCGGTCCGTTGCCGAACTCCGGCAGTGGTCGGGCGATGTCGCTGCGGAACTGGCCGATCGGTTCTATCAGCACCTGCTGACTCATCCGGAGTCTGCCAGGTTGCTGAGCTCTCCTGAGCTGGTCGAGCGTCTGAAGACTGAGCAGACCCGCTATTTCGAAGAACTGCTCGCTGGTGACTACGGAGCGGAGTACTTCGATCGTCGGCTGCAGGTCGGGGCGACTCACTATGACATTGGACTGGAACCGCAGCTCTATCTGGGAGCATTCAGTCACTACATGCAAATTGCGTTTCCCGAGTTTGCCATGCGGCTCGGTACGGACTTCCCATCGCCATTGCTGTCACTGCTGAAGGTGATTCTGCTGGACATTGGCCTGGCGCTGGAGTCGTACTTTGACAAAGCCACAGAGCAATTCAGACGCCGCAACGAACAACTTGAGCACGCGTTGCAGATGTACTTTCAGACGGAGATGAAGGCCCAGCGCTACGCCAAGCTGGCGGGACATGAAATTCGGTCATCGTTAAATGCCATTGCCAACGCCTGCGAAGAAGTCGTCGAAGACTTTGCCGACGAAATCCCGTCCGAAGCCAGAGACACATTGAGTCGCGCTTTCTCTCGTTGCTGGGATGTGATGCAGGTTGTCGAAGGGATCCTGTCCGATCCGGAACGTGCCGGTGAACCTCAGTGGGTCGATGCCAGTTCGCTCGTGGATCAGGCAGCCGAGCGTCTCAAGCTGCATGTGGATGGAGACGATGTTGCGTTTCGTCGTTTCGACGGTGAACCGCAACTGTGGGCCGACCCAGTGGGACTGCGTGAAGTCTTTGCCAACCTGATCTCGAACGCAGTTCATCACATCGACAAGCCCGCCGCCAGTATTGCAGTGGAGTACTCGACGTCATCCACTGACCACGTGTTTTCGGTCGTTGATGATGGTCCGGGCATTCCGGCCGAGCGTGTCGAGTCCATCTTCCAGCCGTTCGTTCGTGGCGACGGCGAATCGAATCACAACGGTAAAGGGCTTGGCCTTTATTTTGTGCAACGCATCGTCCGTGAACATGGTGGATCAATCTGGGTGGAATCTGTGCCCGGTAACGGAAGCCGCTTTTCGTTCACGATTCCACGAGAGCCACTGGTGCAGCCAGCGTCTTCGGAGCCGGTGTCCTCCAGCGACGATCCTTCAGCGGGAGGTGCGCCGTGACCGATCGAACGACGAAGCAGGGGCGAAACCGCTCTTGTCCAGAGCGGTGGTGTCACACCAGGGGCGGAGTCCTGGATCAGGACAACACCGAACGGACCGGAATTCCGCAGGATTGTTCGGGGAACCGTGAAGTAGAACGATCGAATTCAGGGTGCCCGCACGTTTGGCACTCGGTTTGCCTTACGTGCTACCGCTCAACACGAGCTATGCAGTCGGCCATTTCCGACCTGTTGGACAACTCGGAGAGCTGCCCTTCACCACTGTTGGGACTGCGGTTTTCTGTTCATTCGATTCACAAGGAGTCGAGCTATGAAACGTCTGATAGGAACTCTGTTTGTAGTGGCGCTTGTCGCCGTTACCGCCAGTGCCGTGGATGCTGGCGATCGATTCAACCCGACGGACCGGCAAAGGCCGGGACGCACCTACCACGTCTTTCGTCGCACGGTGCCAGTCGTCGTGCAGTCAGCACCAACAACGGCTGGCGACGTGATCCGCAGCTTTTCGTTCGAACCCGGCTCGAAAGCAACTCCGGTTTCGTCGGGGTGCTGCTGCAAGACGAACTGCGGCTGCAACGTCGCGGACGCTCCGGCAACGGACAACGTGAGGAGTTTCTCTTACGAACCGGAAGCGGTTGCTGTTCCGGTGGCGGTACCGGCGACCACTCGTCGGTTCGCCAATCGAGCCGCCGAACGGCTCTGGAGGAAACAGCATCCCGGTGTGAAGTAATGCTGAGACACAGGCCCGACGCTGAGCAGCACATGCCAGCGTCGGTTCTTCATTCCGGGCGGTCACTCTGCAGCGACCGCGATCAGCGACTGTTGACGAGTCGTCACCGGCTCGTGCGACAGAGCTTTCGTCACAGCGTGGACCTTTGTGATCCCATCGAGACTGTTGGTCGAGTGGATGTTGTAGACGGCGGCCAGGGCTGCAGTTTCACCGTCGTCAAGACTCTCTTGCACGCAGTGGATGAACTGCTGGTGGGAGCTGCGCTCGACCAGCTGGCGAACCAGAGCAGCACTTTGAGCGTAGAACGCTTCGCGGTAGCCAGCCGCCGGAAAGCGTCGCAGGTTCAACAGATCAGTCGGACGGTACACACACCCTCGGTGTACGGAATCCTTGAAAGCGTCCGCGCGAATCTGCTGTTTGCGTGTCGACTCCGACAGCACGCCGATGCCTTCATCCGCCCACGGTGGCAGTCGGCGACCGTTGAAACGGTCGGCCAGCACGACGTGAGTCAGCTCGTGCGGCAGTGCGTCGAGTTCCCAGTGATCAGCATCGATGCGGATATCGATGCGGCGACTCACGATCCGCCCGCCGTCAACCTTCATCGTTGCACAGCCGACGGACCGGCCAACGCTGGCTCCCAGCGTCTGCTGATACTCAGCCAGCGAAGTGTGGACAATAACGTCGCACCGTGGAATCCAATTGTCAGTGCCGTCAGCGCCGAGCCAAACACCGGAGATCTTCAACCGCAGCATCTCACACCGCGCAGGCAGCGAATCAAGGTCGAGGTGCCGATTGCGGGTACAGACGCGGAAATTGTCGGTCTGTTGAATCCACCAGCTGCCCGCTTCATACCGGCGGCAACCCACTTTCGGGATGCCACTTTCTGGCTTCTTCGAAGGCTCCTGCGCAGCCAGAGCCGAATTCAGCATCAGTGCTGTCAGGAGCAAACTAAATCGCGATTTCATTCGGTTCCACCATGGCCTGTAGAGCAATTTCAGCCGGGCTCTGAATTCCCACCGAAGCTCCTATCCCGAATGCCGTGCCGATTCGTCAGCCAACGATGCCCCCGGCCTTGCGGGGGCGACGTAACTCGTTGCCCGGTCAAGGGCTGCGAAAAAACGACGAATCGTCGATTCAATCTCGAAGAACGTTTGCAAGCGTCCGCGGTGCTTCGAGAGAAGGCACTCACTGCCTCTCGCGACAGCAGCCGTCATTGCCACGCAACGTCGCCTGTCATGCGTCTTAACCGGGCAAGCGGAGATGCTGTGGATTCCCAGTCCCAGAGGACCATGTCATGCACTGTTGAAGGGAAGCGAAGTCTGTCATGCACCTGTTGATTGTTGATGATGACCACGAATTTCGCAGCGGAATCGCTCGCCGGCTGAGTCGGCAGGAGCACGATGTCTGTGAAGCGGAAAGCGGGGGGGCCGCACTGGCCGCGTTTCAGAGAAGGTCTTTTGAAGTCGCTCTGCTGGATCTCAATATGCCGCAGATGGATGGTCTTGAACTGCTGCACCGGCTGAAGGAGATCGATCCGCATTGCGAGGTGGTGATGTTGACCGGTGAAGCTTCTGTCGAGACAGCAGTTTCGGCCATGAAACTGGGCGCGTTTGACTATCTCCGCAAACCGTGCCCGTTCGGGGAGCTTGAACAACTACTGGAGCGCGCGTGGCAGCACCACCGGCTCGGTCGCGAGAACGAGCAACTTCGTCAGGTCATCGGACGCACGGCACCTTCCGCAGAAATCATTGGCACGTCGCCTGAGATGCAGGACGTGCTGCGGCTGGTTGGCAAAGTAGCGCCGACAGAAAGCCCGGTGCTGATTCTCGGAGAGAGCGGTACCGGCAAGGAGTTGGTCGCCCGGGCCGTTCATCAGCAGAGTCAACGTGCAACGAAGCCAGTGGTCACCATCAACTGTGCGGCACTCCAGGAATCGTTGCTGGAGAGTGAACTGTTTGGCCACGAAAAGGGTGCGTTCACCGGAGCGACAGTCAGCAAACCTGGCCTGTTTGAAGTCGCAGACGGCGGAACGTTGTTCATTGATGAGCTCGGCGAACTGGCTCCGTCGCTCCAGGCAAAACTGCTACGTGTTCTTGAAGACGGCCATATGCGACGCGTTGGCGCGACGCGCGAGCAGCGGGTTGATGTCCGCATTATTGCGGCGACCAATCGCAATCTCGCGGTAGACGTGGCCGGTGGGCGATTCCGAGAGGATCTCTACTTCCGCATCAACGTACTGAGCGTCGAGCTGCCGGCTCTCCGCGAGCGGCGGGATGATATTCCTCTGCTGGCGAATCACTTCCTCAGAACGATTGGACAGGGCTGGAGTTTTGATGAAGCAGCGATGAACGCACTGCGTCATTACTCATGGCCAGGCAACGTGCGCGAGCTGCACAACGTCATCGAACGCGCCAGCATCCTGGCCGATGGTGACCAGGTGACGTTGTCGGAGCTGCCCCACCAGATTTCCAACCTGCCGCCGGATGCCTTAATCGCCGCTTCCATTGGCGATACCGACAATCTGGAAGATCGGGAACGACTGCATGTGCAGCGCGTTCTCAACCGCGAAAACTGGAATCGCAACCGCACCGCCGCAGCCTTGGGCGTCAACCGCCGCAGCCTTTACCGACTCATCCAGAAGCACGGTCTGAGTCCTCAGAAGTAAGACGGGGGCAATCGAGTCGGATGAGCCTTATGCAACTCCCGTCGGAATTTTGTTTTGCTGACTCGTCACCTGCTTTGAATCGTTACTTATTCTCTTCAGGTGCCGGCACAGGTGTCAGGAGGGGTGGTTCTGCAGGCGGCACGACGGCCTCGTCGGACAGCGTGGGTGCGGGCAACGGTGTCGGGGCAGATGCCAGCTCGCAGCCGACGACTCGTTCGAGTGATGCCAGTGTCTGGGCAAGATTGGCCTCCAGACGAGCAACCTGCAGGTGGAACATCAGCAGATCGCTCCAGTTGTCCAGGAGCTGCTGGAAGTCGACTTTGTTGACGCGGTAGTCGGCGGTTGAAACCCGTAAGGCCTGTTCCGTTTTAGGGATCATGCTGCCCTTGAACAGGTCGAGCTGCTGCTGAATGGCGTCGATCTGCACCATCAGTCGGCGGATTTGACGGAACGTGTCATCGAGTGTCGATTCGTAGCGGCGGGCATTTTCCAGCGATCGCTCTTCCCACTCTCGGACGCCAGCATCGAGTTTGTCCCGCCAGATCGGGAGGTTGACACCCAGGGTGACTGCCAGGTTGTCGTTACCGTTTGAAACCGGGGAGAGAGCCTCGCCGTTGGTCACGGCCTGCCAACCAAGCCCGGCTGTTAAATCGGGGTAATAATTCAGTTCTGCCAGGTCACGGGCACGCTGCGATTTCTGAATGGCGTAGAGTCGCTCGTGCAATTCGGGGCGGCATTCGGCAGCCAGCTGATAGAGTTGCTCGATGTGCTCCGGTGCTGAGGGAATCACGACATCCGACGACGCCAGCAGATTCGATTCGGGAGATGTGTGCAGCACCTTCGCCAGATCTGCCTGAGACTGTCTCAGCGACCGACGCAAAGAGATCAACCGATCATCGATCCTGTTCAATTCTACCTGTGCCCTCAGGACGTCCTGCTGACTGGCGGCTCCGGTGCGGTAACGTGCCTCGGCGATCTTCAACAGATCACCCAGTAAGGCAGCGTCTTCTTCCGCGATCGTGATGCCTCGCTGATTGAACTGTACTTCGTAGTAGGCCAGACGGACGTCTTCAGTGACCTTGAGTTCGGCCTGGGCTAACCGAGCCATGGCGATCTGAACGTCCTGCTCAGCAATCTGACCGCGCGTTGCCAGCTTACCGAACCACGGAAATTTCTGAGACAAAGACAGCGTGTTCGGAGCCCGTCCCGCGGCCGTTTGCACACTGTGGTCGTCGATCGGCTGAAACGAGTCGATCAGCATTGGGTCATCCAGCGAAATGACCTGCGGGATGACTGCTGACGAGGCATTGATTGAGCGCTGCGCCGCGAGGATTTCCGGGTTCTGTCCCAGTGCAAGTTGCACGTAGTACCCGAGCGGATGCTCGCCTTCAATCTCAGTGTCCGTCTGGATCAGCTCCGGAACGTGGTTCACCTCGTGAGCCACCACCTGATGAATGTTGTGCTCGGTCGCCACATAGTGGGGGTCCGATTGTGGCGGACTGGCGCATCCTGCCACTGAGGCAATTACCGCTATCGCGACGCATCCTTTGCGTTTCATCTTGCAACTCCATTTGCTTCATCATTTCTGACCGGTTCGCACTCGAATGCGTTTGCGCCAGCCTTTCCTGCAGTTATCCGATTGAATCGGCTGTTTCGATCAGCAGCCTTGAACGCGATCAGCCGTTCGAGCCTGTTCCAGTCGAACCTATCTCAAAGCCGCATCACAGTTTACCGCCGGGCGAAGTGGCTCACTGAATGCTTCGAAGGGGCGATATCGCCCATTGACGGCTGTGGAATCAGCTCGGTAAGAACGCTGACCTGAATCTGTCCATGTCACAGGTACGAGTCAGCTGATCGCCGCTGGTACTTCTGAAACTTCAACCGGGCGCGAATGCTGTGCCGGAATCGGGTCTTTACCAGCGCGATAGATTGCCCACTGTTCCCGTTCGATTGGCCAGCCAGAGACTTCCGTCCAGAAGGCTGACTCGTCAAGCAGTCTGCGGTGCACGGGATTATGGTAAATACAGAAGAATTCCCGGTTTGCCCGTTGGACAGATTCTTCGATGTTGTTGAGAACGCAATTCATGATGACCGCGTCAAATGGATTGAAGAAGAATGCAATGATGGGGCCATCCGGGAGCTGGAACTCCCTGGCGTCCTGACAAACTGGTATCACGTCGCAACACATCTGACGGGGGTTTCGAAAGCTGGAGATATTCTTACGGGCCATTTCGTGCAGAGCTGCTGAAAATTCCACTCCCATTACAGATTTAAATGGAAACTCCGACGCCATTAGGATCACTCGCCCTTTTCCGGACCCGAAGTCGACAAACGAAAACTCCCTGAGATTGACTTGTCGAGAGAGGCGGTCAAGTACCACCACCAGGTCGAGGCTGCTAGTCGGCTGATACTGAATTGCGTGTTTCTGCAGCGACTGCTCAACGCCAAGCTCCGAAGTGGGAACCTGCTCCACGGTCGAGATATTAAATCTTCGGTCGAGCGTACGATCCTTGAATGCGAGGAAGCGAGGACTACTGCCGAAATTCCAGCCGAATCTCGCCGCAATACGAGCGCAAACAGACAGGCATGTTATGGGCATCCCGTAGTACTGGCAGGACCACCGAAGTCGGTTGATCAGTTCGGACATAAGAGTCTTTCTTCATCTGCATTGCGGCTCAACATGATCATTATTCGTCGCGACTAACGGTCGACTGCCACGGCTACGGACCTTGACGCTGATGTTCTGAGCTGAGCCATGCTTCCGAAAAATGGACGGGTCGCGCAGATGCCACAGAATCTCACACGAGCGGATAGGCCCAACTATGTAGAACAGGGGCGATAACGCCCGATTCCTGCGTAGCTGGTAACCGGATTGAACTGCTGGTCAGGTCTGCTTCTCGAACAGGCGGTCATGAACGCCGAAGCGGAGTTTTGTTTCCATGGCGGCGCAGTAGAGCGCAGGGACCACCAGCATCGTCATGACTTCGATGATCATCCTTGAGTCCTTGGGACTGTCTTATGACTGCTTCTCGAACAGTCGGTCGCGGATACCGAATTTGATCTTCGTCTCCTTGACCCAGCAGTAGAGCACGGGGACGACGAGCATGGTCATGATTTCGATCGTCATGCCGCCAAAGCTGGGGATGGCCATCGGGACCATGATGTCTGAGCCGCGACCGGTTGAGGTGAGGATCGGGATCAGGGCGAGGATCGTGGTCGCCGTTGTCATCAGACACGGTCGGACGCGACGCTGACCGGCTTCGACGGTGGCCTTACGGGCGTCCTCAATGCTGTCAATCTGCTTCTTACGGAAACTTTGGTCGAGGAAGGTTGTGATCACCACACCGTCGTCGCTGGCGATGCCGAACAGAGCCAGGAAGCCGACCCAGATCGCGACGCTCAGATTGATCGGATGGACCTGGAACAGCGTCCGCATGTCGGTATCGAACACCGAAAAGTTCAGGAACCAGTCCTGGCCGTACATCCAGATCATCAGGAACCCGCCGGCCCAGGCGACGATGATTCCACTGAAGACCAGTGACGTCGTGATTGCCGACTTAAACTGGAAATAGAGAATCATGAAGATGATGAACAATGCCAGCGGCAGCACGATGGACAGTGTCTTTTGCGAGCGGACCTGATTCTCATAGTTGCCAGCGAAGGAATAGCTCACACCGGGCGGCAGGATGAATTCGCCGCTGGCGATCTTCTGTTCAAGGAACTCCTGGCATTCTTCGACGACATCGACTTCCGCATTGCCGGGCTTCATATCGAACAGGACGTAAGCGACCAGGAATGTGTCCTCGCTCTTGACGACCTGCGGGCCGCGGACGTAGCGGATTGTGGCGAGCTGTTCCAGCGGGATCTGCGCGCCACCCGGGGCCGGGACCAGGATGCGACCGAGTGCTTCTGGTGTGTCGCGCAGTTCGCGGAGATACCGCACTCGGACCGGGAAACGCTCGCGGCCTTCGACGGTTGTGGTGACTTTCCGTCCGCCGATAGCGACTTCGATGACATCCTGCACCGAACGAATCATCACCCCGTACCGCGCGATGGCATCGCGATCAATTTCTATTTCCAGATACGGCTTTCCGACCACGCGGTCGGCAATCACGGCGGGAGCCTCGACGCTGGGCACCTGCTTGAGAAGCTGTTCGACTTCCAGCGCGACTCGTTCGATTGTTTCCAGAGTCGGGCCTTTGACTTTGACACCCATTGGGGCGCGCATGCCGCTCTGCAGCATTACAATCCGGGCCGCGATCGGCTGCAGCTTCGGAGCGGACGTCGTACCGGGAACCTGAGCCGCATCGACAATCTCTTTCCAGATGTCGTCGGGCTTGCGAATGTGATCCCGCCACACGCGATACGGTCGCCCTGACAGGTCTGGGATCAGTTCGCCGTTTTCGTCACGCGCGAATTCACCGGTTTCCTCGTCGTAGCGATAATCGACACGATGGCCCGCCTTGTTGGTGAGGTACTCCGGTCGATAATTGATAATCGTTTCTATCATCGAAATCGGTGCGGGATCGAGCGGGCTTTCCACACGTCCGATCTTGCCGACGGCAGTCTCGACCTCGGGAATCGCCATCAATGCCTTGTTCTGCAATTGCAGCACGTCCATCGCTTCGCCGATCGAGGCATGCGGCATGGTGGTTGGCATGTAGAGATAGGAGCCCTCGTCCAGTGGCGGCATGAACTCCTTGCCGAGGCCCGGGAAGGTATGTGTCAACTTCGACCAGACCGAAGTTGTGCGCACGTTCTCGGCGCCGATACCAATCTTCTCCGCCGTCCACGGTACGAAACCGAACACTGTGTCAAAGCTCAACCACACACTGCCGCCGAAGAGCACCATCATCACGGGGACGCATAGAAACAGCAGTTTGTGCTGCAGGCACCAGGTCAGCAGCGGACGATAAATCACTCGCTGGAAGATCTGGAAAAACAGCATCAGACCGCCGATGAGACCGCCCACAAAGATCAGGTTCCGCAGCAGCCCTTTCTCGGGACCGAGCGGCAGCCAGTGCTCCGTCAACAGGACACCCACCAGCAGAATCGCGATGCCGTTGGCGACCAACGATCCGTTGTCGTGAAGTCGTTTCGGAATCCGTTCGCCTCCCAGATGCCACAGTCCCAGCAGCGCCATGATCGCACCGACGTACCACACGAGCGCGAACCCGGCGATGACTCCAGTCACCACGAGTCCAATCAACAGGCCGCGTTTCAGTTTTTCCGAGTTGACGCGTCCTGCGAACAGCAGATGAGCCGCCGGTGGAATGATGGTCAGCGCGACAATGACCGACGAAGCCAGCGCGAACGTTTTGGTAAAGGCCAGCGGCTTGAACAACTTGCCTTCGGCGGCCGTCATGGTGAAGACGGGCAGAAAGCTGACGACCGTCGTTGCCACCGCCGTCAGCACTGCGCTGCCGACTTCGCTCGAAGCGCGAAACACGACCTCCAGTTTGTCCTCGTTCTCATCCGCATCGTTGAGGTGATTGAGAATGTTCTCGCATAACACAATTCCCATATCGACCATCGTCCCGATCGCGATGGCAATGCCGGATAATGCCACGATGTTGGCTTCCACCCCGAACGTCTTCATGGCGATGAAACACATCAGCACAGCCAGCGGCAGCAGCACACTGATCAGGAACGAACTTCGCAGATGCAGCACGGAAATCAGCACGACGATAATCGTGACCAGAATTTCCTCTGACAGCGACGAATCCAATGTTCCGAGGGTTTCATAGATCAGTCCGGTCCGATCGTAGAACGGCACGACCGTGACGTGGCTGGTGTTGATCCATTCCGGCCACTGTTCGTGCGGAGCGATGAGCCAATCGGGACGTTCGGACCGGGGCGTTTCGCGGATGTAGTCGAGCCACTCGGTCTGGTTCAGTCGGTTGTTGAGCGTCGAAAGTTGCGAGTCATCATGTTGGTCACCGTGTCCGGCGTGCCCCATCGCCGCATGGTCAGGCGCCGACTCGTGGCCTGCGTGTTCTTCACCGCCTGACTCGGGACTCCCCCGTGACTCTGGACTCGCCGCCAGTCCGTCAAACCCGTGTTCACGGGCGAAGGCCTCGATTTCCTCAGCCGTCACCTTTGATTCGTCCACGCGCACGGGTCGAGTCAGCAGCCAGTCCAGCCAGTCCTTCTGATTCAGTTCGCTGCCTTCGTAGGCGTGGAAACCCAGGTCCGTGGCAAAGGCTTCCACGTCCCTCCGTTTGACTTTGTGGTAATCGACGAGGGCTTTCGTGGGCAATCCGGGTGCGATCTCGGCGATCTTCGCTTTGACGTTCTTGATCGCTTCGAGCGGGTTGAATCCATAGCGGACGACGACGACGCCACCGACGGCTTCGGCTCCGCCCTTGTCGAGTGCTCCGCGCCGCAACGCCGGCCCGAGTGTGACTTCCGCCACGTCGCGGACGTAAACGGGCACGTCATCGTTGTCCTTAATGACGCTCTGCTCGATGTCGTTGACCGTCTCGATAAATCCCAGGCCGCGGATGATGTATTCGGCTTTGTTGACTTCAATCGTCCGCGCGCCGACGTCGATGTTGGACATCTTGACGGCCCGATAGACCTCTTCCAGGCTGACGTTGAACGCCCGCATGGCATCCGGGTCGACGTCGATCTGATATTCCTGCACGAAGCCACCGATCGAAGCGTCTTCGCTGACACCCTCGGCCGACATCAGCGCATAGCGCACATACCAGTCCTGAGTCGTCCGCAGTTCGTCGAGGTCCCAGCCACCGATCGGCTCACCCTCGGGATCGCGGCCTTCCAGTGTGTACCAGTAGATCTGCCCGAGTGCCGTAGCATCCGGCCCGAGCGCCGCCTGCGTGCCCTCGGGGAGTGTGCCCGCCGGGAGACTGTTCAGTTTCTCCAGCACGCGGCTGCGCGACCAGTAAAAGTCGACGTCCTCTTTGAAGATGATGTAGATCGACGAGAATCCGAAGAATGAATAACTGCGAATCGTCTTTACACCGGGCAGCCCCAGCAGCGACACCGTCAGGGGATACGTAATCTGGTCTTCGATATCCTCAGGCGAGCGACCCATCCACTCGGTAAAGACGATCTGCTGATTCTCGCCGATGTCCGGAATCGCATCGACGGGGACCGGGTTCCGAGGCAGGCCACCGACGTCCCAGTCGAACGGAGCGACCAGGACACCCCAGCCCAGCACCATCAGAATAATCAGCGCCACGACCAGCTTGTTTTCCAGGCAGAACCGGATGATGTGGTCGAGCAGACTCATCTGCTGAGGCTGAGTCGCGCTGGATGCTTGAGGTGCAGAGTCAGTTCCATCTGTGGACATGTTATGTACCGTTGCAGATTATCGAGGCGAGCGGGCAGGAGTGGTGAGTCGCGATCGGTTGCGTTGCCGTTCAGTGCTTGTGGTCGGCATGCTCATCTGTGCCGGACCTGGAAGTTGAGCCGCCGATCAGCTCGACGCGATCGGCACAACTCAGCATGGTGGAGCCGAAGTACGGGTTGCGCGACTTGTCATCAAGCTGCAGCCAGATGGCTCCCTTGTTACCAAAGGCCATGGGGCAGTGGTGCTGGAACACCGGAGTGGACTCGCCGAAGCCGAACGACATGGCCAGTACCTGTGTGACTCCGCTCAGCGATGCAAAGTGTCCGCGTTGCGTTTTGATGTCTTTCGCTGCGATCAGGCCTTCCGTGATCTTCTGCAGGTCCTTCAGTTCGCGCATCCAGGCGTTGTGAGCAGCCGCGTCTGTCAACAGTTTCATGTCCACGGCGGCAAGACTGGCCTTCAAACCGGCCGACGCTGTGAGAGATTTCTCGAGGTCGTCGCCGGCCAGAGCTGCACCGATCTGCTGATAAGCCTGCCAGACGGCGGCGAGCTGATGGCGGAAGTCGTCCGGCACGTCGTACTGCTGCGGAACATGACCGGCGTGTGACAGACCCAGCGACTGATCCAGCCGCTCCATGGTTCGGTTCGTGCCGACCAGGAGTTCACGGGCTGCGGCGACATCGACGACTTCCAGGCCCTCGACCGCATCATTGACCAGCAGCATCGACAGTTCCTTCCACACCATCTTCGCATGCCCCGTCAGACTGTCCGCGTCGATGGACTGCACCAGCCGTCCGAAGTTGCGCCAGGCAGAACGGATCGCTTCACGGTCATCGCCCTCTGCCGCCGTCTGGATGACTTTGAACGCTTCACCAATCTGCTCCAGCTTCCGGCGCACGGAGATCGGCAGGTCGACGGTCGCGGCGGGTTCTCCCGTGGCGGCTTTCTTTGCTCCGCCACCGTGATCGTGGCCGCCACCACCGCCGCCTTCGGGCGTCATCATGCTGGGCTTCGCCTGAATCTGCAGAGCACTGTCGATCTTGAAGTTGCCGGAGGTGACGACCAGGTCGCCTTCGCTCAGGCCGTGCTTCACCAGATAGTAGTCGCCGGCGCGCGGGCCGAGCACAATCTCGCGGCCTTCAAATGTCGGTTCCTTCGTATCCGGCAGCTCGACATAGACGATCGCCCGCGTTCCAGTCAGCAGCGGAGCGGAGGCCGGTATCACCAGCGCGGTTTCTCCGCGGCCAGCCGCATCGACCGAGACGTAACCCAGTGACTCGGCCCGGACGAGCGGCATTCCGCAGATATCACACGGACCGGGTTCGTCCTTGACGATTTCCGGATGCATCGGGCTGACCCATTTCCCGGCGAGACTGGCATCGACGACGCGTCCGCCGGCCGCGATTTTCGCCTTCACAATCGCCCGTACAAACATTTCCGGTTTCAGACGCCCCTCAGCGTTCGGCACATTCACACGGACTTTGACCGTGCGGGTTTTCTCGTCGAGGACCGGATCAATGAACGCCACGCGACCGTGAAATTCCTCGCCCGGGTACGCCTCTGTTGTGAAGGTGACGTTCTGACCGTAGCGCAGCCAGATCAGGTCCGACTCATACGCATCCATTTTGACCCAGAGCTGACTGAGGTCGGCGACGGTATAAATTCGCTCGCCCACGCGGACACGATCGCCCTCCTGTTTCAGCTTTTCGATCACGATCCCGCTCAGCGATGAGTTGATCAGCGTGTGATCTTCCGGTTTCGACTGCGTCTCGATCTCCGCGACCTGTTCCGCGGACAGCCCCAGCAGGCGGAGTTTCTCGCGAGCGGACTCCAGCAGATCGATGCCCCCGGTGTTGAAGAAGTTCCGCCCGGTCTCGGATTGCTCACGCGATGATTTCAGGGCTTCGATGAGTTCCTGCTGGGCGGCGTACAGTTCTTCGCTGTAGATGTAGACCATGTGCGCGCCCTTCTCGACGCTCACGCCGGTGTAATCTACGAACAGCCGATCCAGCCGACCGGAGACCCAGGCCGTGATGTATTTGAAGCGTGTTTCGTCGTAATCGACTTTGCCGACCATCCGGACCGTCGTTTCGACGACTCGCCGTTCGGCGGGCATCACCTGCACGTTCATCAGGGCTCGTGCGGCAGGGCTGACGACCAGTTGCCGCTGACCGGTCATTTTCGCGCCACCCATCTTGAGCGGGATGAGTTCCATCCCACACAACGGACATTTGCCCGGTCCGTCCTTAATGATTTGCGGGTGCATCGAGCACGTCCACTTCGTCGGACCTGCCTCGCTGTGGTCGTGACCAGTTGACTCTGTCTGGCCTCCCGTGCTCGCCGCTGTGCCGGAGAACAGCCAGTGAGACGCAATTCCCAACGCAAACACCAGCCCGAACTTCGCCACCAGTTTGAAACGCGATGAAATAACCATTCCACGAACTCCGCGGTCGGTATGTTCTGATGCCATCAGCATGTTCCTGTTGCCTTGAGAGTCTCGTTGTGAACGCGGTCGTATACGCAACCATCATGCCGGATGCGGATCGATCTGTCTGCATCGATCGAAAGATCGCTCCGGTGTCTGTCCCAGTACGAAAAGCGCTTGAATCGGCCGGGATTCCTGGTCGCATCCGCTCACTTAAAGGGCGAATACGCCCCTCTGTCGGAGCGGTTCCGGGCACTGCAATTGACTGCTGCAAACTGGTCTTTGTGTCGTCAGAGTTTTTTCGTAAAAGCAATCCGCGACGTATTCATAGAAAAACCAGTGGGCTTGCGTTGTTTCGGCATCCAGATCGCAAAGCAGGTCAGCAAATCGCCAGAATTCACTTATCGAAATCGATGGGCGGTTCCGATGAGTTCTGTAGTCCCGAAGATAACTCAGCCATCAACGTCTGACCGAAACTCTTTTCAGCACACTCACAGACAAGAATCACAGATCATGACGGCCCGTTCCATCACCCACCGGATTCTGCGAGCAGCACTGGCAATTGCCGTGCTGGTGCAGACGGCATTTATAATGCCGGTCGGTGAGTGCGGTGTAAGCGGGAGTTGTTGCTCGGAGTCGTCGACGTCTTACGGGTCAGTGGGCTGCTGCTGTCAGACGAAGATCGGACAGACGGGTGTTAGTAGTCATGCGTGTTGCCAATCAGCAGGTCCAGACGTCGAGGGCAGCTCGTGTTGCCACTCGACGCATTCGTCCAATGGGAGATGCGTTTGCAACTGCAACCAGTCGATGCCGGTTCCCGTTGCCCCTCCGGCTGACAGCAACACGCTGCTCCGATTGACCCCGGTTTACGCTTACGTGGCTGTTAGTGCCGAACCGGCGCCGGCCATTGATGTTCTGACTGGTCGCATGACCTGCCAGTTGTCGCTCCTCAATACGGTTCCGCGTTCCGTGCAGGTGCTTTTCTGCACGTGGCAAACCTGAGCAGTATCTGTTCCCGCCCACACAGTGTGTCAGGCGGGACGGTGATCTGAGCGGTGTCACGACTCTGATAGTTGGGGACACAACGTTGCCGACGCGAGGCTCCAGTCGCGTTGCAGATACGCACCGTCCGGTCACTCGGCCCGCTTGCCGCACTCTGCTGTCTACCACCACGTCCGGTTGCGTAACGCGCTTCGCCTGAAGCCGCCTGCTCCGTGGTGACGCAAAGGGATCAACGCTCGGCGACTGCCTGTCTTGAGACGGGACGTCACATCGCTTGATGTCGAATCGAGGAAGCAATCATGTCACAGAAAACTCCCAGTGGTTTCGGCCAGCAGCCCGATCTGCCTCCAACCAACGCAACAGTCGCGACAGACGCTGCAGGTCCGCCTTCGCCGGAGTCTTTAGACAAGACGACACCGGCATCTGCGTCAAATGCCACGGCAGGACCGACAGCGGATACATCCCCGCCATCGGTGTCTGAACCAATCACTCCCGTGGTTCAAGTGTCAGAGTCCACCGGGAGTCTGTGGCGATCGATGCTGATCCAGCCGCTGCTCTTTCTGACCGCAGGCGTCTTCGTGATCGTGCTGCTGGGCGTCGCGCAGAAATATGGATTCATCACGGCTGGTGGAGGTGGCGGACATTCGCACGCTGGTGGGGGTGCGGCAGACACTCGCTACATCTGCCCGATGATGTGTACTCCGCCGCAGTCCGAGCCGGGACGCTGCCCGGTTTGTGCGATGGAACTCGTGCCGGCGTCGTCGGGTGGCGGTGATTCGGATTCGCAGTCGATCCATCTTGATCCAGCATCGCGTCGCGTCGCCAATATCCAGACCGTTGCCGTGACTTCGATGCCCATGACGCGGACGATTCGAGCCATTGGCGAGCTCAGTTACGACGAAGGCACGCAGCGCACGATCTCGGCTTATGTCGATGGCCGACTCGATCGGCTGTTCGCCGACTACACAGGCATGGTGGTGAAGAAAGGCGATCACCTGGCGCTGCTGTACTCGCCGCGACTGTACTCCGGTCAGGTCGAACTGCTGCTCGCGAAGCAGGCCCGCGGAGAAGTTCGCTCCGAGAAAGTCCAGAGTATCGTCGGTAGCGGCGAGGACCTCTACGGCAGTGCCAAAGAGCGTCTGATCGAACTCGGCATGACGGTGGAGCAGATTGCAGATCTTGAGAAGGTTGGCGAGGCCAACAGCCGGCTTCACGTGTGTGCTCCGATCAGCGGCACGGTCATCGAGAAACTGGCTGACGAAGGCGAGTACGTCAAAGAAGGCCAGGCACTTTTCAAAGTGGCTGATCTGTCGACCGTCTGGCTGATGCTGGAACTCTTCCCTGAAGACGCGGCGACCATTCGCTACGGACAGAAGGTGGACGCGCAGGTGCAGTCTCTGCCCAATCGTACCTTTGCAGGTCGCGTCGCGTTCATCGATCCTCACGTCAACCCGAAGACTCGAACCGTTGGAGTGAGAGTCGTCATTCCGAATAAAGAAGGCGTGCTCCGCGTTGGCGATTACGCCAAAGCGACGATCGACGTCCCGCTGTCCGACGCGACCGAGACACTCGTCTTTGACCCGGAACTGGCCAACAAATGGATCAGTCCACGGCATCCGCACGTTGTGGCTGACGCTGCCGGTGACTGCCCGGTGTGCGGCATCGACCTGGTCCCCTCAGCACAGTTTGGCTTTACCGATCAGCCGAGCCTCAGTGCAGAGGCGTTGATGATTCCCCGGGACGCCGTCCTGATGGCGGGTGAAAACAGTGTTGTCTACGTCGAGACCGAACCGGGTCGCTTCGAGATTCGTCGCGTGGTGCTCGGTCCGAATTGCGGTGATCAGCTTGTGATCCGCAGCGGCCTGAAGCTCGGTGAACTTGTCGCGACGCGCGGCAACTTTCTGATCGACTCCCAGATGCAGCTCGCGGGCAACCCGTCGCTGATCGATCCGACGCGTGTGGAGCCGATGAAAGAAGCGTCGCCGTACGATCAGCCATTGACGCCCGACATGATCGAAGCCCTGGCCGAACTGCCAGACGACGATCGACCACTCGCCGAGAGCCAGAAGGTCTGTCCGGTGCGAGGTTATCTGCTGGGTGCAATGGGCGCGCCTCCGAAAGTGGACGTCAACGGCAAGCCCGTCTTCATCTGCTGCGAAGCTTGTCGCAAAGACCTGCTGGCCGAGCCGGACAAGTACCTCGCAGTCCTGGCGAATCGAGAGTCGAGTGTTTCGAGTCCAGAGGTCGGCGATGAAGTGGTCCCCGTGCCCGTACCACGGTCGGTCGGACCGGACTCTCCGCCACCACCTGTGTTTCAAACGCCCGAGACGTCGGGGCCTTTGCCAGACTCCAGCCCTCGCAAACCAGAGCTGCTGCCGACACCGCAGCCTCAGGCCCCGGTGTTTCGACCTGTGGAAACGACTGATCAGGCGGTCAAAGTTCAGCCAGGCACACTCGCTCCGCCCGTGTTCCAGCCGGACGTTGCCAGAACACCGAAGTCAGCAACCTCGACAGTCCGTCAGGCTTCGCGAACAGAGGGAGCGGTCCAATGATTAGAGGCATCCTCGATTTCTGCATTCGCGAGCGGCTCGTCGTGCTGATCGCTTCGGTCGCGATGATCGGCTTTGGCTATTACTCCACTCAGAAGGTACCGCTGGATGCCATCCCCAACATCGGCGAGAACCAGGTTATCGTACTTACTGAGTGGTCCGGCCGGTCGCCGCGCGACATGGAAGACCAGATCACGTATCCGCTGTCGGTCGCTCTGCAGGCCGTCCCTGGCGCGAAGAACGTCCGCGGCAAGAGCATGTTCGGCTTCAGTTTCGTCCAGGTCACGTTTGACGATGCGGTCGATTTCTACTGGGCGCGTTCCCGCGTGGCGGAGCAATTGACGACGGTGTCCGGAACTCTTCCGGATGGCGTGACGCCGACACTGGCTCCTGACGCTACGGCTCTGGGACAGATTTACTACTACGTGCTTGAACCACCGCCTGGCATGGACCTGGCCCAGCTGCGTTCCAGGCAGGACTTCTTCATCAAGTACGCACTGCAGTCTGTAGACGGCGTGGCTGAAGTGGCGTCGGTCGGCGGCTATGTCAAGCAGTATCAGGTCGAAGTCGATCCGGACAAATTGCGCTACCACAACATTCCGCTGAGCAAAGTCATCTCGGCGGTCAAAGCCTCGAATATTGATGTCGGTGCCAAGACGGTCGAAACCGGTGGGATGGAGTTCATCGTACGGGGTAAGGGCTTTATCGGCTCGGATCGGACCGAACTGGAAACTGTCGACCAGATCAACGACACGGTCGTGCTGACCCGCGATGGCATTCCCGTGCGGGTGCGTGATCTGGCTCAGGTTCAGGTGGGTCCATCATTCCGTCGTGGAGCGCTCGATCTGAATGGCAGCGAAGCCGTCGGTGGCGTGGTCGTGATGCGGTATGGCGAAAACCCGCGAGACGTCATCGAACGGGTCAAAGCCAAGGTCGCGGCGCTGGAGTCGGAACTCGGCGGCATCCAGATTCACGGCATCTACGACCGCACGGTGCTGATCGATGAAACCATCGCCACGCTGACCACGGCCCTCGGCGAGGAAACCATCATCACGATCGTGATCGTGATTCTGTTTCTACTTCACGTGCGTGCGAGCTTCATCATTGCCATCACGCTGCCGATGGCTGTGCTCATGTCGTTCGGCGCGATGAAGTGGTACGGCGTCGATGCCAATATTATGTCACTGGCCGGTATCGCCATCGCGATTGGCACGATGGTCGATATGGGTATCATCGTGCTGGAGAACATCTACGGAGCGCTGGCGGATGAAGAGTCCAGAGCGAAAAGTTCAGAGGCCGTAGATGGGGCGAAGAAGACGAAACAGGAAGCAAGGGCTTACGAACAGCGGCGGATGGAAGTCATTCGCGATGCGGCGGCGGAGGTCGTGCCGGCCGTGATGACTGCGGTCACCACCACGATCGTCAGTTTTCTACCCGTGTTCTTTCTCACCGGCCGTGACTACAAGCTGTTCGCGCCGCTGGCCTGGACCAAGACGTTTGCTCTGGCCGCCAGTCTGATTGTCGCAATCACCGTCGTTCCAGCGTTGTGCCGGATATTTCTGCACAGCTCTCGCTCGTCGAAGCGGACTGGACTGCTCGTCGGAATGGCCCTGGGATTCCTTGCCGCGGCCACCTGCCACTTCGTCTGGCGGGGTCACATCGCAGAGATGACCCATCTGGACCCAGGCATCGTCACGTTGCTCGCGGCAGTCATCGGCTTCGGATGCGGCTGGTGGATGATGCGTGAAAAGATTCGGTCGATGGAAGAGAACCCGGCGAGTCGCTTCATGCGGTTCCTCTACGCCGGACGACTGCGGCTGGCTCTGCGTCGCAAGATGCTGATGCTGTCGTTTCCGCTGATGATCTTCGTGTTGGGGCTGGGAGCGTGGATCGGTCTTCCGACGGTACTAAGTCCGGTTGAGAAAGTTGTCTCCATGTTGGGAGCAGACCTCAACGAAGTGCCCGGCTACATCCAGGCCAAGCATCTCTTTACGGGCCTGAAGTCAGACGACTGGATCGCGCTGGATGAAGGCTCGTGGTTCTACATGCCAAGCCTTTACCCGGCCGCCAGTTTCAATCAGGCCATGGAGATTCTGCAGTCGCAGGATGTGCTCATCAAAGGCATCCCCGAAGTAGAAAACGTGATGGGCAAGATTGGTCGAGTGGACTCGGCCCTCGATCCCGCTCCCGCCGCAATGGTGGAAACTTACGTCATGCTCAAGCCGCGCGATCAGTGGCGCGAAGGCATGACCGAGCGCAAGATCTGGGACGAGATCAACGCCGTCGCCACGCTGCCGGGAGTCACACCCGCCTCACCGCTGCAGCCCATTGAAGGCCGCATCGTGATGCTGCAGGCGGGGATCAAAGCATCGATGGCCGTGCGGATTTATGGAGACAGTCTGGCTGGATTGTCGAAAGCCTCGCTGGCTGTGGCCGAGCAACTGAAGAAGCTGCACCTGGTCAACGCCGGCACGGTGAACCCGGACATCGTGATGGGCAAGCCGTATTACGAATTCGAAGTCGACCGCCAGGAAGCCGCCCGCTACGGCATGACCACGATGATGGTCAACGAAATCGTTTCCGCCGGTCTGGGTGGACTTGATGTGACCACTACCGTGGAAGGCCGGGAACGATACCCGATTCAAATCCGCTACAGCCGGGACGTGCGGGAACGGATCGCCGAGCTGCCCCTGGTTCCGGTGGTCACCCCCACCGAAGAGGTTGTGCCTCTGGAACGTCTGGCGACAGTCGCCACAACATGGGGACCAGGAGCGATCAACAGCGAGGACTCGCGACTCGTGGCCCACGTCATGTTCTCTCCATCCGGCGGAGCGGGAGACCTGGAAACAGTCGCGGCGGTCATGGATTCCCTGCGAGCGGCCCGTGAAGACGGCTCGCTCGAATTCCCGGAAGGCAACTTCGAACTGCAGCCGGTTGGTTCGTTTCAGAACCAGATCGAAGCCAACGATCGCCTGATGTGGATTCTTCCGGCTGTCTTCCTGATCAATCTGCTGTTGCACTATCTGCACTTCCGGAATCTGCCGATTTCGCTGGTGGTGTTTTCGGGCATTCCGATCGCGTGTTCCGGCGGGATGATCGCCATCGCCGTGATGGGAGTCGAACTGAATACCGCCGTGTGGGTCGGCTTCATCGCGCTGGCCGGACTGGCAGCCGACGATGGCATCGTCATGGCAAGTTATATCCACGAGCGATTGAAACGCCGCACGATTACGACCGTCGATGACCTGCGCAACGAAATCTACGAAGCCGGTTTGAAACGGATTCGACCCTGCGTCATGACGACAATCACCACACTGTGCGCTCTGGCTCCGGTTCTGATGGCAACGGGCCGAGGTGCCGACGTCGCCCGGGCCATGGCGCTGCCGGTCTTCGGCGGAATGATGATCGAACCTTTCACGACGTTCGTCGTACCGACCGTCTATTGCGCGTACATGGAATTCAAACTGCGGTCAGGTCTGAGTGACGAGCTACTGGAAATGAGTCAAGAGTCGAGTGTCGAGAGCCCAGAGATGAAGGCTGCGTAATCCGGTTAAGCGTCCAGAGCGACTCTAATGGCTCTCGACCTGGACACTTAACTCTCAACTCATCGAGCAGGGAGAGCGAAATGATTCGTCACATGATTCTGATGCTGGCACTGATTGCCGTGTTCGCGGCGGCCGGTTGTGCCACCGACACCGGCGGTGGTGGTTCCAGGCGAAGTTCGGACGGCCACTTCGGCCACAGCCACTAACAATTTCCGCTGGAAAGCCGAAGCACTGTCAGTGTTCGATGTTCTTCGGCTTACGACTCATGGGAGGGGAAGAGAGATGATTCGACACGTTCTGTTGATGTTGGCGCTGGTTGCCGTCTTCGCGGCGGCTGGCTGTGCCACAAACCGCGGCAACCAGGGATGGGCACCACCTCCATCACCTTTCAGCAGTGGTGGAGGTAGCAGTAGCGGCGGCGGTAGCTGCCCGAGCTGCGGCTGAAACCAAAGTCGAGAGTCAGAAGTTGATCACGACTTTGTCTCGTGAATTCTCTGGACTCTGTTCACAACTCAAAACAAGTGCGGCTGACCCGACGCACGAATGCGTCGGGCCGCCGCTGGAAGGCTCAACAACAGCACGTCGGCATGATCGCCTGAGAAACGTCCCGCCTGCGTCGCTGCTTCCGAGCCACACACATGAAATCTACTTCAGGAGTCTGAGCTATGAAATGCTCAACAGTTATCGCGATCGCGATCGCATTGTCGTCGTCTTCATCTGTGACCACTGTTTCGGCTGATGGCGGTCACGACCATTCGAGCCATCAACACGGTACAGCAGCGGCAAAGACGCAGTATGGGCCACACGGTGGTGAGCTGGCCTACGCCGCCACGATCTGGCATGAAGTCGTCTTCAAATCGGACAGCGTGCGAGTGTTTCTCTACAACGCCCAGGGGCAGCCCGTCGACGTAGCCCGACTGACCGGCCAGATCACCATGACGGTCGATGGAAATGCGAAACCCTACACGTATCCGCTACGACCGGACGCCACTCGCGGAGCCGCGACTAATGTCCTGCACCTTGCCCTCGATCTGTCCAAAGTGCCTGATGGCAGAATGAAGACGGACTTCACGATTTCGGGACTTCCTGGCCAGCAGCAGGCGGCGCACTTCACTCAGAGGTTCCACATCACGCGTAGTGCCGCCGAAGTTGCCATTGCCACACAGAAGATTTGCCCGGTGAGTGGTAAGGCGCTCGGGTCAATGGGTGCTCCTCCGGCAGTGCGAATCGGAGACCGCGACGTTTACGTCTGCTGCGCCGGCTGCACGAATACACTGAAAGCCAATCCGCAGAAGTATCTGGCGAAACTCGCTCCGACTGGTCCTGTGAAGGCCACACGCGCCGACGCGCCGGCCGTCGCTTTCCAGAAGACGTGTCCGGTGATGAACAAGCCGCTTGATGCGATGGGCGGCCCGTGGAAATTCAACGTGCGAGGCCGAGACGTGTTTGTGTGCTGTCCCGGTTGCAGTAAAGCCATCGAACGCGAACCGGCAAAATATCTGGCGATGCTGCCCACGCCTCCCGCCGCAAAAGCAACTCAGGCAGACAGCACGGCCGTTGCAACGCAGAAAGTCTGCCCGGTAATGAATGAGCCGCTGATGGCAATGGGTGGTCCCTGGAAAGTCTACGCAAAGGGGCAGCCAGTCTTCGTGTGTTGCAAAGGGTGCATCGCCAAGGTGGAAAAGAACCCGGACTTCTACCTGGCAAAGGCGACTCGCCAGGCATCCACTGTGTCGACTCAGCGCCGCCGCTGATGTTGGCTTTCAGTCGGTGACGTCGAACGCCTCGGATTTCTGAGGCGTTCGTTGCAGTTCTCCCGCGCGCACCATGCGGTTGTTCTCCCGGTTCGTGCTGCGCCGACTGTAATGTTTCCTCATCCGTTTCTGCTTTCTCATGGAGGGATCGCAAGATGAAAGTCGCCATTATCAGCCGCTGCGAATCGCGTTCGCTGTATGTCATCCGGGAGGTCATTCAACGATGGCCTGACCATCTCGTGATCCGTCCAGTGCGTGCGAAGTCGAAACCGGAAACACGCTCTGAACGAGTCCGCCGCCGCTTACGGAAACTAACTCGTCACCCGATTCAAACGGTGAGCGATCGGTTTGAAGGAGCGGCTCACGCTTTCTACCACTGGTACGAAGGCGACGTTGATCAGCAGATCACACAGCTTCTGTTTGACTCGACGGAGCCGCCCGAAGTCGACATGAACCGTGTTGATGTCCCGTGGCGTGAGATCAACTCCGAAGAGACTGCACGTCGAATTCGCGACTTCAGTCCCGACGTTCTGCTCGTCTGTGTTGCTCCCATTCTGCGGCCCAACATCTTCACAATCCCGCCGCACGGGACGATCAATGTCCATCACGGTCTGGTGCCATTCTACCGCGGCGAGCATACGTTGTTCTGGCCGTTGTATTTCCGGGAATACGATCAGGTCGGCGTCACAGTGCACTACATCGACGAAGGGGTCGACACCGGCGACATTCTGGCGACCGGTTGTCCGGAAACTCGGTCTCAAGATAACGAAGCAACAGTCACTGCTCGCAGCACCAGACTCGCAGCCCACTTGACCAGTGAGGTGCTCGCGGCAGCACAATGGGGACGCCTTTCTGGACAGCGGCAGTCTGAGGAGATCGGACGTGAATTTCGGCATCGGCAACGGACTGGCTGGAAAGAACTGTGGTATCTGATTCAACGCGAGATCGTCGGGCATCGGCCGCTTCCGATGATCGAACACAAGGAGTGCCATTTCGTCCGAACCGACGGCGACCCGGATGCTGACGTCGCGATGGAACGGACCATCCTGGCTGAACTTCACGAACTGCGACGCGAGGTCCAGACTT
>Ga0070727_10000670_pt1 | contig 40926 bp, 43 predicted proteins | sample tdAd472_FD_66722 | JGI IMG/M metagenome (GOLD analysis project Ga0070727, IMG submission 66722) | Marine sediment microbial communities from the Atlantic coast under amendment with organic carbon and nitrate - tdAd47.2 | ecosystem: Environmental > Aquatic > Marine > Coastal > Sediment | place... | reverse complement strand
GGGATTATGCAGCGTCACATTGGAAACGACCACGCCGCCCACCGTCACTGGCGTCAGGCGGCCCACGGGCGTCAGCTTGCCGGTGCGCCCGACCTGAATGTCGATTGCTTCCAGCGTTGTCTGCGCTTTTTCGGCGGGGAATTTGTGCGCGATTGCCCAGCGCGGGGCTTTCGCCACGAAACCCAGCCGCTCCTGCCAGTCGAGCCGGTCCACCTTATAGACCACGCCGTCAATGTCATAGGGCATGTCGGCGCGCGCGGCCTCTATGCCGCGATAATGTGTGATTAGCGCATCCGCCCCTTCGAGCTGAACAAAATGCTCGGATACCGGGAAGCCCCAGCTTCTGATCGCGCCGATCACATCATGTTGTGTCTCGCCCGGCACGGCGCTGGCCACACCCCAGCCATGAGCGAGGAAACGCAAGGGGCGCGTGGCGGTGATGCCCGCATCTTTCTGGCGCAGGGAACCCGCAGCGGCGTTGCGCGGGTTGGCGAACTGGCGCACGCTTTCCGGGTCGAACTCCTGCCCCTTTTGCTCGGCCAGTATGCGGCCTTCGTCCATCAGTCGCGCATTGAGCGCCGCGAAATCCGCCTTGGCCATATAGACCTCGCCGCGCACCTCGAAAATGTCCGGCGCATCGGCAGGCAGCTCTTGCGGGATGTCGGCTATGGTGCGGACATTGGGCGTGACGTCCTCGCCCACCTGCCCGTCGCCGCGCGTTGCCGCGCGCACCAGCTTGCGGTCTTCATAGCGGATGGAGAGGGACAGGCCGTCAATCTTGTCCTCAGCGGTCATCGCCACGGGCGCGTCTTCAGGGAGCGCGAGATAGCGGCGGATGCGCGCGATAAACTCGGCCACATCCTCGTCCGCAAAGGCATTATCGAGGCTGTAGAGGCGCTTCTCATGGGTCACTTTGGCGAGCGGAGACGCCTCGACCGACGCGCCAACCTGCTTGTTCGGGCTGTCCTCACGGATCAGGTGCGGGAAGGCGGCTTCCAGCGCGTTATTCTCGCGCATTAAAGCATCATATTCCGCATCGCTGATCTGCGGCGCGTCCTGCGCATGATACAGCTTGTTATGCCTGGCGATTTCCTTCGCCAACCGCATCAGCCTGTTGGCGGCGTCTGCTTCTTGAATCTCGTTCATATAAGCCCCTCCTCTTTAGAGGAGGGGTTGGGGGTGGTGTCTTCCATATCAGATCACACACCCTCCAGCAGCTTGCCCGCCTGTGCGCGGGCCTCCGCTGTAATATCCGCGCCCGACAGCATGCGGGCGATTTCTTCGCGGCGGCCTGCTTCGTCCAGTGGGCGGACATCGGTGCGGGTGACGGTGCCTTCCGACGATTTGGCGATCATCATATGGGACGTGCCGCGCGCCGCGACCTGCGGGCTGTGTGTCACGACAATCACTTGCCCCGCCTCCGCCAGCCGCGCCAGCCGGTCGCCAATGGCGCTGGCCACCGCGCCGCCGACGCCCCGGTCGATCTCGTCGAAGATCATCGTTTGCGCGCCGCCTTGCTGCGCCAGCGCGACTTTCAGCGCCAATATGAAGCGCGAGAGTTCGCCGCCGCTGGCTATCTTGGTGAGCGGCGCAAAGGGCGCGCCGGGGTTGGTTGAGATCATATATTCCACTCTGTCCGCCCCGCGCTCGCCCCATTGCGCTTCGGGCAGAGGCTCGACCAATGTCTGGAACCGGGCAGCATCCAGCTTGAGCGGGGCCAGTTCATTCGCCACGGCCTTGTCGAGTTGCGTTGCGGCTTGCGTGCGCTGCTCCGAGAGTGCGCGCGCTGCCGTTTCATAGGCTGTATGGGCTTGCGATGCTGCCTTTTCCAGCGCCGCCAGCCCGCCTTCTCCTGCCTCGATCCGCGCCAGCTTGTCGGTCAGCTCTTGCGCCAGCGCTGCCAGATCATCAGGCTGCACCTGATGTTTACGCGCCAGCGCCCGCAGGTCGAACAGTCGCGTTTCGACCGCGTCCAGCCGGGCCGGGTCAAAGCTGAGCGCTTCGCCCGCCTGCTCCATCGCGTCTTCGGCTTCGCTCGCTTCGATCACGGCGCGATCCAGCGCGGAGAGGGCCGCTGCCAGATATTCATGATCCGGTGCGATCCGGTCCAGCCGCCGTGCCGCCTGCCGCATCTGCGACAATCCCCCGTCGGACCCGCCGAGCAATTCGGAAATGATGGTCAGGTCTTCACCCAGCTTTTCGCCTTTTTGCATGGTTGCGCGCTCTTCGGCGAGCGTCTCTTCTTCGCCCGGTTCAGGCGCGAAGGCGGTGAGTTCGGCAACGACATGGGTGAGATAATCCCTGTCTCGCGCAGCCGTTTCCACCTCCTCGCGCGCCGCTTCCAGCGCATCGCTGGCGGCGCGCCATGCCGCATAAGCGCCTGCCACCGCGCCAGTGTCGCAGCGCCCGAACGCATCGAGCAAGGCGCGATGCCCGGTGGGGTTCAGCAGGCCACGATCATCATGCTGGCCATGGATTTCAACCAGAGCAGCGCCCACTTCGCGCAGCAGCGCCGCCGAACAAGGCTGATCGTTGAGGAAAGCGCGGCTGCCGCCATCGGCTTTCAGCGTGCGGCGGATGAGGATCGGCTCGCCCGGCTCCAGAGCAATGCCGCTTTCTTCGACCAGCCCGCTGATATGCGGAGCCGCGCTGCCCGCTTCGAAACTCGCTGTGACGCTGGCCTGTGCTTCGCCCGCGCGTACCAGCCCTGTGTCCGCGCGCATGCCCAGCGCCAGACCCAGCGAATCAAGCAGGATGGACTTGCCCGCGCCCGTTTCACCAGTCAGCACGCCCAGTCCATGCGAAAAATCGAGGTCGAGCGCTTCGATCAACACAATATTACGGATGGAGAGCGCGGAGAGCATGGGGTTACTATATATTCCGCACTATATACTGCAATTCATGGCATGATGAATCGCAGCGCATGAATCACGCTTCAGGCGCATGCTTCCTGATCAGCTTGTGAGCATGCTCATACCATTTCGAGCCGGGATAGTTGGCGCCCAATACGGCTGCGGCTTTCTTCGCTTCTTCCGGGATGCCCAGCGCCAGATAGCTCTCGACCAGACGCTCCAGCGCTTCGGGCGTATGGGTCGTGGTCTGATACTCGTCGATCACATTGCGGAAGCGCAATGTCGCAGCAAGCCATTGGCCACGGCGCTGAAGGAAACGGCCGATTTCCATCTCCTTGCCGGCCAGATGGTCATTGACCAGATCGATCTTGAGACGCGCATCGGCGGCATAGCGGCTTTGCGGATAGCGACGAATCAGCTCGCCCAGCGCGCTGCGCGCCTGCTCGGTTGTCTTCTGGTCGCGTGTCACATCGGCAATCTGCTCATAATGACAAAGCGCAATCAGATAAAATGCATAAGGCGCGTCTTTGTTGCCCGGATGGATGGCAAGGAAGCGCTGCGATGCTGAGATCGCCTCGGTATAATCGCGGTTCACATAATAGCTGAAGGCGCTCATCAGCTGTGCGCGGCGTGCCCATGGCGAATAGGGATGCTGGCGTTCCACCTCGTCGAACAGGGCGGCAGCGAGCTTGAACTGGCCGCGGTCAAGGCGATATTTTGCGCTGTTATAGAGCGTCGAGACATCGCGCGCGACATATTGTGTGTCGGCTTTGTTCTTGCCCGTAGCGCAAGCGGAGAGCGTGGAAAGTACTGCGATTGCAGCGAGGGCTGAGCCAATAGGCCTGAAAGATGAAAAGTGCATGGCAGCGGTCATAACGCAGCATCTTCGCTTCGCCAAGCACCAGATTATGCTTTCCGCTTATTGGGTCATATATTGCTGTGATAATGAACAGGACAAGCAGGCAAAGGACTGGGCGTGGGTAGATATGCACTTGGATAATTTCGACACGCAGCGGTTTCTGCGTGAGAGCTGGCAGAAGAAGCCGCAACTGATCCGCAACCCATGGGCGCGGTGGGTTAATCCGCTGGAGCCGAACGAACTGGCAGGTCTTGCGTGTGAAGAGGATATCGAGGCACGGCTGATTATGTATGATCCTCACATGGGGCCTGAGATTGGGGCCGCCATTGCCACTGCCAGGGGGGCGGACTGGAAGGTCGAGCGAGGTCCTTTCCCTGAGTCCCGTTTTGGCGAGATTGGGAGCAAGCGCTGGACCTTGCTGGTACAGGCTGTCGATCACCATGTGCCCGATGTTGCCGCGCTTGTTGCGCCGTTTCGTTTCGTGCCCAACTGGCGCATTGATGATGTGATGGTGAGTGTTGCGGCGGACGATAGCGGCGTCGGTGCGCATTTTGATCATTATGATGTGTTTCTGATTCAAGGCGCGGGCCGTCGTCGCTGGCGGGTCGGTGCGCAGTGCGACGCTTCGGCCGCATTGCTGCCGCATGATGATCTGCGCCTGTTGGCTGAGTTTGCAGCAACCGACGAGTGGGTGCTGGAACCGGGCGATATTCTCTATGTGCCGCCCGGTTTCGCGCATGAAGGCGTGGCGGTTGGTGATGATTGCATGACCTATTCAATCGGGTTTCGCGCGCCGTCTCGCAGCGAACTCATGGCGCATTATTGTGATCACCTCCTTTCTGAAATGTCCGATGATGATCGCTATGGTGATCCGGGTCTGAGCCGGCAGGATAATCCCGGTGAGATTGGCGCGGGCGCGTTGACAGCGCTGCACACTATGATCACAGAGAAAATGGCTGATCGCGCTGCCTTTGCGCGCTGGTTTGGCCAGTATAACAGCACACCGAAATATTCCGATATGGACTGGCAGCCTGAAGTGCCAGTCAGTGCAGATGATGTGCGTGATGCTCTGGCGGAAGGTTCGCTGCTATGTCGCAATCCCGCCAGTCGTTTCTCCTTCATCCGGCAAGAGGCAGGCTCGGTGTTGTTGTTCGTTGATGGCGAATGTTTTGAGTGCAGTCAGGAAAATGCGCCATTTGCCCAGCAGCTTTGCGCGAATGACAGCCTGATGGTCGCATCGGAGCTGATGCAATCCGAGATGGTGATGGAGTGTATCGCAACGCTGGTCAATCAGGGCAGCGTGGCGCTTGGTGATGAGGATTTGTAAGCTGCTGTTCATATCGCAAGTCTCACATGGACAGGCTGTGCACCTCTAAATAAAGCGCGTGACTGGTTCTGGCCGGTTGTGGCTTGGCCGTTGGAGTCGATTTCTGTGTCTCAGCCAATTCGTGCTTTGTCTGCTTTGCTGCCTGCGCGGGGTCGCGCCGGGTTGGGGCGGCGCACGACGGGCATCATATTGGCGCTCGTTATCGAGGCTTTGCTACTGCTTGCACTGCTCACCCTTGGCCAGTCGAAACCGCGCTTCAAGGAGGCGGGGACTGGGCTGACGACTTTCGACATTGTCCCGGAAACGGAGCCTGAACCCGCAGAAGCGGCTGCTGAGGCGAAGCCCCGTCCGTTGCAGCAACCCAAAGCCCAGCCAGAGCCGCGTCCGCGCGAAGAACCAAAGCCTGAGGTGGTGCTCCCATCTTTGATCCCCGTTTCGCCAGATCTCATGGCGCAGATGGACATCAGCAAAATAGCGCCGCGTCCAAAACCGCAGGCTGGACCGGGTAAGCCGAAAATGGGCCCGGTGGACAGCGGCTCTTATGGAGATACGCCGCTGATGAGCGGCACTGGTCCCAATGGCGAACCGCTTTATGCCGCTGCATGGTATCGCGAGCCATATGATAATGAGCTGGACGGCTATTTGTCTGCTGCAAGCGGGCCGGGCTGGGGTTTGATTGCGTGCCGCACCGTGCCGAATTTCCGGGTCGCGGATTGCGCTATTGTTGATGAATATCCCAAGGGGTCGAATATTGCGCGCTCGGTGCTGGAAGCATCGTGGCAGTTTCGCGTGCGTCCGCCCCGTCGAGGCGGGCGAGCCCTGGTCGGTGAATGGGTTGGGATACGGATTGATTATGGCATGAAGCGCCGGCCGTATTGAGCCTGTTCAGACCTCCCGCCATTGCCCCTGCTGAATTTCGTCGACCGACCAGTTGCCGATGCGCCATCGCACCAGCCGCAGCGTGGGTAGCCCTACCGCTGCGGTCATGCGGCGCACCTGCCGGTTGCGCCCTTCGCTTATGGTAAGCGTGATCCAGCAATCGGGCACGGTCTTGCGGAAACGCACTGGCGGGTCGCGTGGCCAGAGATCCGGGGAGGCTATGCGCTCCGCTTCGGCAGGGCGTGTCATGCCATCTTTCAGGCGCACGCCGCGCCGTAGCTGTTCAAGGCTGGCGTCCGTTGCTTCGCCTTCCACCTGCACAAGATAGGTTTTGGGCATTTTATATCTCGGCTCTGCGATGCGGGCCTGAAGCTTGCCGTCGTCAGTAAGCAGTAACAGCCCTTCGCTATCGCGGTCGAGCCGCCCCGCAGGATAGACGCCGGGCAGGTCGATAAAGTCCGACAGGGTTTGGCGCGTGGTCTGGCTGCCGCGATCCGTAAATTGCGAGAGTACGCCATAGGGCTTGTTGAACAGGATCAACCGCGACATGACTGCACCACGCGGCTTGTCAGGAGCGTCTTTATACCCGCATCGGCATCAGCACATAAAGCGCTGGTGACTTGTCATTCTCGCGGATGAGGGTTGGTGCGGCCTGATCAGCCAGATGCAGCTCAATCGTGTCGCCTTCGACCTGCCCCAACACATCGAGCAGATAGCGGGCGTTAAAGCCGATCTCAAAGCCTTCAGAGCTATATTCGCCTGACACTTCTTCGGCTGCCGTGCCATTTTCCGGGCTGGTGACGGAAAGGGTGATCTTGTCCTTGTCGAGCGCCATTTTGACCGCGCGGGTCTTTTCGGTGGCAATGGTCGCGACGCGGTCCACGCCTTCCTCGAAGCTGCGCGGGTCGATCTTGAGCAGCTTGTCGTTGGCGGTCGGGATCACACGGGTATAATCCGGGAATGTGCCGTCGATCAGCTTGCTGGTGAGAATTGCATTGCCGATGGCAAAGCGTATCTTGCTGGCTGAAAGCGAAATATCCACACTGCCATCCACTTCATCGAGCAGCTTGCGCAGCTCGGCGATGCATTTGCGTGGTATGATGATGTCCGGCATGCCTTCTGCGCCATCCGGACGGGGTACAGTGACACGGGCAAGACGATGACCGTCCGTCGCCACAGCTTTCATAACCGGCTGCCCATCGTCGGTGACATGGAAGAAAATGCCATTGAGATAATAGCGAGTTTCTTCGGTCGAGATCGCAAAGCGGGTTTTGTCGATAATCTGCTTGAGCGTTTCGGCGGGCAAAGAGAATTGCGTTGGCAGATCACCTTCGGCGATGATCGGAAAATCGTCACGCGGCAGGGTCGAGAGGTTGAATTTCGCGCGGCCTGCCTGAATCAGCATTTTGCCATTGGCTTCGTCCAGCGATACCTGACTGCCTTCGGGCAGCTTGCGGGCGATATCGAACAGAGTATGTGCAGATATAGTCGTGGAACCTGGGTTTTCTACCTGCGCCTGGGCTTCATCGACCACCTGCAGGTCAAGGTCTGTCGCCATCAGGCGGATAGTGCCATCGGCTGCGGCTTCAATCAGCACGTTGGAGAGAATGGGGATTGTGTTGCGCCGTTCCACGACCGACTGGACATGGCTCAAGCTCTTCAACAATGTGGCGCGTTCAATAGTTGCCTTCATTCCTGTTCCCGTTTCCGCTTTTCTTCTCCCGGGCCTCACGAGTCTGTTGACGCCCCCCAATTGGACACCCTTCATTACCGACAATCGCCTGCGGAGCAAGCCGCAGTGGCAGATTAGAGCGATTAAGCTGGGGATTTCTTTACCGCGCGCTTGCAAAATCGCCATATATGGGCTTTGCCTAGCCCGATGAAGCGAACATTGACCTGTATGATATTGCTATTGGCGGCGATGCCAGCGCTGGCGAGGGCGCGCGATTCGCTCGGTGTTTTTGAGGGCTGGGGCGCATTTCGTGATGTCGAAACAGATTCGGCTGTCCGCTCTGGCGCAAGGCGCTGCTATGCCATTGCCGAGCCAGCGCGCAGCTCGTCAGGCCGGGCGAACTGGCGCGCCTTTGCATCCGTGGGTACATGGCCCAGGCAGCGTGTGCGTGGGCAGTTCCACACACGCCTCAGCCGTGAACGTGCACCGGGCAGCACTGTTTACCTGAGTATAAGCGAACGCCGTTTTGCGCTGGTATCCGGTGAGGCTGATGCCTGGGCGCAGGATGCACGCATGGACGCGGCGATTATCGCGGCAATGCGCTCTGCTGTGCGCATGAGCATTGAAGGCAAGGCGAAAAATGGCGGCAGTTTTGCCGATATATATGTGTTGAAAGGCGCGGCTACCGCCATGGATGCTGCGGCTTTGGGGTGCGCACGATAGATCGTGCAATTGGCAAAGCTGAAATATGCTCACAAACGCCTGATCACCCGCCTGACACTACTCGGCCCTGATGTTCGCTGACGTGTCCGTTCCTCGCCTACTTCCTTTTCCAGTGCGCCGCGTATTTCTTCCAGCTCATGTTCGGTCAGATGCTCAATGCCAATGAACTGGTTGCGGGCCTTGTCCACAGCGCGGATCAACTCGTCTAGCTTGGCCTGCATGGCTGCCGCATCGCGGTTCTGGCTGTTCTGTATGACGAACACCATCAGGAATGTGACGATGGTCGTCGAGGTGTTCACCACGAGTTGCCATGTGTCGGAAAATCCGAAAACCGGCCCTGAGCAGGCCCACAGGATGATGCATATAGTGGCCAGCACGAATGCCCATGGCTGACCGACCGCGGCAGCAACAACAGTAGCGATACGGGTGAAGAAACGGTCCATAATGTTCTCCGGCAAGCGAACCGCTCAGTGAAAAGGCTGGCGGTTCTGTCAGTCTCATACTATATCGCCCGCCCATGCAAATACCCGGACATATCGACCCTGTGCCTGTGCCGCGCAACATTACCCCGCGTGAAGACGGGCGTGTGGACCTGCTTGGCCTTTCGCGCGTGCAGATCAGGGCGGAGCTGGAAGACGCCGGGCTGGAGCCGAAGCAGGCGAAATTGCGCTCGAAGCAGATATTCCACTGGCTCTATCATCGCGGCGTAACTGACTTTGACGCGATGACGGACATTGCCAAGACGCAGCGGCCCTTCTTTGCGGAGCGCTTCATTGTAGGACGGCCGGATGTGGTTGAAGCGCAGGTCAGTTCGGATGGCACGCGCAAATGGCTGCTGCGCTCGGACGACGGGCAGGATTATGAGATGGTGTTCATCCCCGATGCGGACCGGGGGACTTTGTGCGTTTCCAGCCAGGTAGGCTGCACGCTCAACTGCCGTTTTTGCCATACGGGCACGATGCGGCTCGTGCGCAATCTGACGCCGGGCGAAATTGTCGGGCAGGTGATGCTCGCGCGCGATGCGCTGGGCGAATGGCCCAGGGGCAATATGGCGGTCGATGTTGGCGACGATGAAGATGAAGACGCGCCGCACTATCGGCCCGATGTGCGCATGCTCACCAATATCGTGATGATGGGCATGGGCGAGCCGCTGTATAATTTCGACAATGTCCGCGATGCCTTGAAAGTGGTGATGGACGGCGAGGGGCTGTCACTTTCTAAGCGCCGGATTACGCTTTCGACCAGCGGTGTTGTGCCGATGATGGCCCGCGCGGCGGAAGAAATTGGCGTCAATCTGGCGGTGTCGCTGCATGCGGTGACCAAGGAAGTGCGTGATGAGATCGTGCCGATCAACCGCAAATATGGCATTGAGGAATTGCTTCAGGCCTGCGCCGATTACCCGAGAGCCAATAATGCGCGGCGCATCACCTTTGAATATGTGATGCTGAAAGACAAGAATGACAGCGATGAGGATGCGCTGGAGCTGGTGCGGCTCATCCGCAAATATAAGCTGCCTGCCAAGGTGAATCTGATTCCGTTCAACCCGTGGCCCGGCGCGATTTATGAATGCTCGACGCCGGAGCGGGTAAAGCGCTTTTCCAATCTGATATTCGAGGCGGGGATCAGCGCGCCGGTTCGCACCCCGCGCGGGCGTGATATTGATGCTGCCTGCGGGCAGTTGAAGACGCAGGCAACCAAAATGAGTCGTGCTGAACTGGACCGGCTGGCGGAAGAGAAGCAGGCCGCCTTGGGCTAAGGGCGATGGGGATTCCGCTCATGCGGGCCTGCGAGCGCCAATTTTCTGCGCGCCGGTGCTCACGTACCCAAAGTACGCTGCGCTCCGGCTCATGAAAAACCAGCATTTTCGCCTTGGCATCTTCTGAATGTTGATCTGGCCTAAAGCATATTGCGATCATCATGAGCGGACGACAGCAATATTGCGTTCGGCTTGCTCAATCACACGCCGAATTTTTCGCGCAGCTCCAGCATATGGATGGCGGCTTTGGCTGCCTCGCCACCCTTGTCTTTTTCATCCGGCTTGGCACGGGTGAGTGCCTGCGCCTCATTTTCGACCGTCAATATCCCATTGCCAATGGGTATATTGTCCATGGTGAGCGCCATCAGGCCACGCGCGCTCTCATTGGACACGATCTCGAAATGATAGGTTTCGCCGCGAATGATGACGCCAATGGCAACAAAACCGTCATACAGGTCGCTTTCCATAGCCATGGATATGGCCCCGGGGATTTCGAGCGCGCCGGGAACTGCGACCAGTTCATGGCTATGTCCCGCAGCTTTCAGAGCGGCGACCGCGCCCTGAATCAACAGATCATTGAGATGGTCGTAGAAACGGGCTTCGACGATCAGGAACTTTGCCATTTTTGGTCCTATTGGGTTTACAGGTCTATGGGGCGGTGGCCGACAACGGTCAGGTCGTAACCATCGAGCGCGACGAGACTGTGCGTGGTGTTGGAGAGCAGGATCATGTCATGCACTCCGAGCTCTGACAATATTTGTGCGCCTACGCCATAATCACGCAGCTCATCCATATCGCGCGGGCTGGGGTTATTTTGCATCTGCAATATGCGGGAAAAATCATCATCGCTTCTACGGTTGAGTGCAACGATAATACCTGAACCTTCCTCTGCAATAATTTCCATCGACCGTTGCAATATATTGCTGCGTTTGCCCTCTTGTCCAAAAATATCGTCGAGCGGGGAATATTGATGCATGCGTACAAGGGTTGGCTTATCGGGGTTAACCCGGCCGACCTGAAGCACGATTTGCTCATTTTGCGCGGCGCGATTATAAAATGTCATTGCAGTCCAGGCCCCACCCCATTTGCTGGTGAAGCTTGTCTCCGCGCGCTTTTCGAGCAAATGATCGTGACGGCGGCGATAAGCGATCAGGTCGCGGATCGTACCGATTTTCATCTTGTGCTTCTGGGCGAAGGGGATGAGGTCATCGAGGCGTGCCATCGTGCCGTCATCCTTCATGATCTCGCAGATCACGCCTGATGGATTGAGACCGGCGAGGCGGGAGACGTCCACTGCGGCTTCCGTATGCCCGGTGCGGATCAACACGCCACCATCTTTTGCTACGAGTGGGAATATATGGCCGGGGGTTACAATATCCTGCCTGCCTTTGGTGGAGTCGGCCGCGACTGCGACCGTGCGTGCCCGGTCTGCGGCGGAAATGCCGGTGGTAACGCCTTCGCGCGCTTCAATTGAGACCGTGAAGGCTGTTTCATGGCGCGTACCATTGGCGCGGCTCATAAGGTCTAATCCAAGCTGCTCCGTGCGTTCTTGCGTCAGTGCAAGACAGATCAGGCCTCGGCCATGAGTCGCCATGAAGTTGATGGCATCAGGCGTAGCCATTTGTGCAGGAATAACGAGATCGCCTTCATTTTCCCGGTCTTCATCGTCAACCAGAATGAACATGCGGCCATTGCGTGCTTCGTTGATGATTTCTTCGGGGCTGGCGAGGGCGGTGCCGCTTTCCCGCTTCTGTAAATAGGTCTCAAGCTTGGCGAGTGTGTCTGCGGTGGGGTTCCAGTCATCGTCACCCAGCTTGCGCAGGCTGTTGGCATGAAGGCCTGCAGCGCGCGCAAGGCCGGAGCGCGACATTTCGTTGCTGGAGATGAGGGACTGGATTTCTTGGATAAGCTGTATAGACATAAATATCTAAAATCACATTGTAATGTGAACGTCAACCTTGTTTTCACATTATATAACGGTGAAGCGCTCTTTTAGCCGTCCCAAATAGCGCGCCAGCACGTCAATCTCGATATTGACCGACTGGCCGAGTGTGAGTGCACCCAATGTTGTGACTTCCCATGTATGGGGAATCAGGTTGATGGTGAAATGTGCTTCGGGCCCATCATCCTTCACTTCATTGACCGTGAGCGATACGCCATCGATGGTCACGGAGCCTTTGGCCGCGATAAAAGGAGCGATATCCGCTTGTACGGTAAAGGCAACGCGGCGTGAGTCGCCATCTTCTGCGATGCCGCTCACCCGTCCAATGCCATCGACATGGCCAGTGACGATATGTCCGCCCAGCTCATCCCCCAGTTTGAGCGCGCGCTCAAGATTGAGCGGCTTGCCTTCCTGCCATATACCGGGTGCGGTTCGGTTGACCGTTTCGCCAGAAACATCGACCGCGAACCAGCCTTTGCCTGCTTTGTCCGTGCCTTTGTCAACGACTGTGAGGCACACACCGGAACAGGCAATGGACGCGCCCAGAGCAACATTTGCCATGTCATAGTCGCACGAGATGATGAGTCGCAGGTCACCGCGTTTGTCCGATGAAGTGATCGTGCCTATATCTGAAACAATGCCAGTGAACATGGGCTGGCTCTAGCCGCCTTGTGCGCGGAGGTAAACCTCCATCATGTCGGCGCCGAGCTGGCGCTGTGTTGCCCGATACCAACGGCCATGCGCTGCGTTTAGTGAAGGCAAACCAAGGTTGCCGATAGCGCAGCGGCCATCGCCGATGATAATGGGCGCACGATAGAGGAGCAGCCGGTCCACAAGGTCGGCCTGAATGAAAGCGGCCGCGGTTTGTGCGCCGCCCTCAATCATGAGGCTGGATACGCCTTCGAGCGCTGCAATGCGGCTGGGATCATCGATGCATTCCCACCCCTCCGGGGCATCGCCATGGCTGAGCAATATCCGGCGCGGCGCGCGCGTTTCAAGGCCGGACAGGCGCACATCAAGGCGAGGACTATCCGCCCACCATGTGCCGCGTCCGACGAGGATTGCGTCATGCATGGCCCGTTCCAGATGCGCATGGGCGCGAGCGGTGTCGCCGGTGATCCACTGGCTGCTGCCATCGGCCATGGCGATGCAGCCATCGAGCGAGAGGCCCAGTTTGAGGGTGACAAAGGGACGGCCCTTGGTTTGGCGCATGAAAAACCCGCCCATAGCGGCGCGGGCTTCGGCTTCCATTATACCGGTTGTTACCGCAATGTCGTGATCGCGCAGCCAGCGTGTGCTCATGCCACAGGTGCGGGGGTCAGGGTCTAATGTCGCGATGACGACGCGCGATATGCCAGCGCGCTGGAGCAGGTCTACGCATCGTGGCCCGCGCGGTGAGAGGTGAAAACAGGGTTCGAGTGTAACATAGGCGGTGGCGCCTTGAGTCAGGCCTTCAGCCTGTTCAAGGGCACAGGCTTCGGCATGAGGGCGTCCGCCCGGTTGCGTCCACCCCCGGCCGACGGTCACGCCATTTTTTACGATAATGCAGCCAACATTGGGGTTAGGCGTGGTGCGTCCTGTGCCTCGCGATGATAATGCGATCGCAGCACGCATAATGCGCGCATCTTCGGCTTTCGTCATTGATGTACCGATGCTGCGTGTTTGCCAATAGTGGCGGATTTCTCTCTGGAGCGGGCTTCGGCAAGGCGTTTGTCGAGCATGGTATTGATATATTTCAGCGCTTCTGTGCGTCTGGCTTCATTGCGTTTTGCATCCTCGCGCCATTCAATGCCCACCTTGTCAGCCAGCCGCTGCATTTCCTTCTGTTTCTTGCGCAGTGCTGCCTCGCGCAAGGCAAGGTTACGCTTTTGTTCGAGGATGATTTCTACATCGGATTGCGGTGTGTTCCAGCTCTCGAAATAGATGATCTTATTTTGTCTGGGGGTCGTGTTGGTATTGGAATCGACCAGAAAGGCCCAGACGATCAGCCATGTGAACACCATGGAAAGCGCAAGCAGCGGCCATTTGTGGGCGCGGCTTTCCTTAAGGTAGTTCCACAGGTCGCCAGAGGCGTTACGTGGGGAAGCGGGGCGAGGGAAAATAGCCATATTATGGATATAGGCTGTCTCATGAAGGGATGCAAAATTTCTGTTTCGTGACGAGAGTCACAGAAAATTTATTAACCTTAGTCCATAAGGGCTTTGCGACCCGATGGGCTGGAACCTATGGCTCCACCCATCCACTCACCCGGTACCCTTATGGGTGCCGGGTGCTTTTATTTGTAATTTCAATTCATTATGGAGATAATATTGTTTGGCGGGTGGCCGCTCAGGCAGGCAATAGCTGCCGATCCCCTGCGAGTCGCATCATTGCCTTTTGGAGCTTCTCAAACGCGCGTACCTCGATTTGACGTACCCGTTCGCGACTCACGCCATAGACCTGACTCAGTTCTTCGAGCGTTTTGGGCTCTTCAGCCAGGCGACGTTCGGCAAGGATATGCTTCTCGCGATCATTTAGGCTGTCCATGGCTTCGACCAGCAGGTCGTGGCGCACTTCGCGTTCTTCGGCATCGGCAACGCGCTCGTCCTGAAGCGGGCCATCATCCGCCAGCCAGTCCTGCCATTGCCCTTCGCCATCTTCGCGCATCGGTACATTGAGCGACGTATCACCGCCCATCGCCATACGGCGGTTCATGCTGACGACATCATCCTCGCTGACGCCCAGATCGGTCGCGATCTTGGTCACGTCTTCGGGGCGCAGGTCACCATCCTGAAAGGCTTCGATATTGTTCTTCATCCGGCGCAGGTTGAAAAACAGTTTCTTTTGCGCCGCTGTGGTGCCCATTTTTACGAGGCTCCAGCTGCGCAGGATAAACTCCTGAATGGAGGCGCGGATCCACCACATTGCATAGGTCGCAAGGCGGAAGCCACGGTCCGGTTCGAATTTCTTCACGCCCTGCATCAGGCCGATATTGCCTTCCGAGATCAGCTCGGAGACCGGCAGCCCATAGCCGCGATAGCCCATGGCGATCTTGGCGACGAGACGCAGGTGCGATGTGACGAGTTGCGCTGCCGCTTCAGGGTCCTGATGCTCCTGATAGCGTTTGGCGAGCATATATTCCTGCTCGGGCTTGAGAATCGGGAATTTCCGAATCTCAGCGAGATAACGATTGAGGCTGGCGTCACTCCCCAGCGCGGGGACAACCGCCTTTGATGTGCTGTTACTGGCCATGTATCTTACCCTGGTCCCTTTCTGGTCGTCCCCTGCTGGGCAACGACATTCACAATCACCAACATCCTATACGCGAAGCTGGCTTAACAGTTCCCGCATATCAGCAGGCAATGCACTTTCGAAATCGAGCTTTATACCCGTTATAGGGTGAATAAAGCCCAATGAGGCAGCATGCAACGCCTGACGAGCGAAGGAAATCATATTCATCATCTTTTTAAACCGGGTTGACCGGCCGGAATAAACGGGGTCGCCCAGCAGTGAATGGCCGATATGCGCCATATGAACACGCACCTGATGAGTGCGCCCGGTTTCGAGTCGGCATTCGACCATGGCCGCATCCTGGCCAAGCGGTTCAACGACACGATAATGGGTGATCGCATGCTTGCCGTGCCCTTCATGTTGCACGGCCATTTTTTTGCGATCGCGCTCCGAGCGACCAATCCAGGTATCGATTGTCCCTGCTGGTGGCGCAGGCAGGCCGCGTACTATAGCAAGATAGCGTCGATGAATGCTGTGGTCTTTAAACTGCTTAGCGAGTCCTTCATGCGCGGCATCCGATTTGGCGACGACCAGCAGCCCGGACGTATCCTTGTCGATACGGTGGACAATGCCGGGGCGCGCGACACCGCCGATACCCGATAGGCTGCTATGCCCGCCTTTGGCGCAATGATGCAGCAAGGCATTGACCAATGTGCCGTCCTGATTGCCAGCGGCAGGATGCACGACCATCCCGGCCGGCTTGTCGATAATGATGAGATGTTCGTCCTCAAAGACGATGCTGAGCGGAATATCCTGAGGCAGCGCCTCAGCAGGCGTCGCGGGCGGGATGGAAAGCTGGTAGCTTTGCCCCTCACTGACCTTGAGCGCCGGGTTGGAAACGCAAATGCCGCTTTTTGAGGAAACGCGGCCTTCCAGAATCAGCGCTTTCAGCCGCTCGCGCGACAATGTGGGCACCAGCCCGGCCAACGCCTTGTCGAGCCGTGCTCCGGCACAGCTTTCGTCAACCTGCGCGGTTATTATGGTATTATCATGCCCCATCGCATAGGGATGTGGGGATGGTGATACGCATATCAAGAGCATGTCTGGAGCAGATATTGGGCGCGGCGCGTGCCAATCCGGAACGCGAGATATGTGGATTGTTGTTGGGCCGCGATCAAGATGTTCTGGAAGTGTGTGTTGCTGAGAATATCGCCGACAGGCCGGACAAGCGGTTCGAAATCGACCCTGCAATATTAATAGGCGCACACAAGGCAGCTCGAAATGGTGGAATATCGGTGCTGGGCCATTATCATTCACACCCTGATGGCATGTGTGAGCCATCCGCTTATGATGCGGATATGGCGTTGGACGAAGGCGCATTATGGCTGATCTGTACGGCAGATGGGCGCTATTCGTTATGGCGGGCAGGGCGCGAGGGTGTGCAGGGATGTTTTGCCAAAGTGGACATGCATATCGTCGAATGAGGGCATATCCCTTGCAGCATAGCCTGTATCACCGCTTGCATCGCTGACGTCATGGCGGCAAAGATGACACTAGAGGCTGATCCACATCCGTGGATCATGGCGCTGGCCCACTCCCCCATCCAGCCTCCCATAGGGTGCAATAGATGGGAGGCTGGTGGGGGAACGGGCCGGTGCGGTATGTTTCAGTATAACTGAAACAGAGCCTAAGCAGAATGAAAGCGCCAGTGGCGAGCGCAACTTGATAATGAAGGCGAAGTGATGAGCGAACAGGCAACAGAACAACAGGGCGATCCGGTACTGGATTTTGCAGCCTTATTATGTTCGCGCCTGTGCCATGATCTGCTCAGCCCGGTCGGCGCGTTCAACAATGGGCTGGAGCTGATGGCCGATGAGACGGACCCGGAGATGCGCGAGCGCTGCCTCGACCTTCTGGCCGAAAGCGCCAAAACATCCGCCAACAAACTCAAGTTCTTCCGTCTCGCCTTTGGGTCTGCCGGGGGTTATGGCGACACTGTGCCGCCAGAAGAAGCGCGTCTGGCGATTGAGGGCATGTTTGCCGGTTCAGGGCGGGTGAAGATTGGCTGGTTGATCGAGAATGAGTCGCTCGACAAGCGCGCGGTGAAGATATTGCTGAATCTTGCGCTGATCGCAGGCGATGCGCTGGTACGCGGCGGCCAGCTTGATGTGGGTGCCGAAGTGCGTGACGGCCGGATCGAAATTGCCGTGCGCGGACAAGGCCAGAAAATCATCCTTGATGAAGAGCTGCGTGCTGCGCTTTCGGGTACATTGCGGGATGAGGCCCTCTCTGCCCGCACAGCCGCCGCATGGATGACGCGGCAATTGGTTGAGCGCGCAGGTGGCGAGATCATGCTGTCGGCGCCCGGAGAGCCCGCGCTTGTTTTTGGCGCTGTGCTTACACAGTAAAATATACCCGCCTCTCCAGAGAGAGGTCGCGCTTGCCCGGCTTTTCGGGCCTGTACGCATGCCGCGAGGGCAGGCGGGACTGAACGAAACTCAAACCACAGAATAATTTGCTTTGTTTTCGGCTTCTTAACGTCGAATTAACCATAGATGCCCGATCATATCTGCACGTGTGTTGTGCAGGCGGGACGAATGGACGAGCTTTTATCGGAATTTGTAGCGGAGACGCAGGAGTCGCTTGAAGCGTTGGCCAATGTTGTGGTTGCGCTTGAAGTGGACCCGTCTGATCGTACATTGCTGGACGAACTTTTCCGTTTTTTTCATACTGTCAAGGGTAGCTGCGGGTTTCTCAACCTGCCCCGGTTTGAGAAGCTGAGTCACGCTGCAGAAGACGTACTGTCGGAAATTCGCGCAGGAGATGCGACGCCTGACTCTGCTACGATCAGCGCGGTGCTGGCGGTTATGGACCGGATTGCGCAGCTATGTGAGGCGGTCGCCATTGGCGAATCATTGCCTGATGGCAATGATGGGCAGCTCATTGAAACATTGCACCATTGCTATCGTATGGCGGGTGCTGTGCCTGAAGAGAGCACGGCCGAACCTGCCGTTGTGGTTGATGAAGAGACGATGGCCTCTACACAGGTCGAGAGAACTGGCCGGGGTGCTGCTACGTCCCGGACTATCCGTTTGCCGCTGTCTTTGATTGACCAGTTAATGAACGGCGTTTCGGATATGGTGCTGGCGCGCAACGAACTTTCGCGCAAGCTGCGCACAGGAGATGCCAGTCCTGAGCTGGAAACCGCGTTTGAGCGTCTGTCTGCGTGCATCGCTGATATGCGCGATACGATTTCAAAAACACGTATGCAGCGTGTTGACCGGCTGTTTATGGCGATACCGCGTATGGTGCGTGATCTTGGCCGCGAGCTGGGCAAGTCCATCGAATTGAAGCTGGAAGGCGGCGATGTCGAGATGGACCGCGAGATGGTCGAGATGGTGGTAGACCCCCTCACGCATATTGTCCGAAACAGTATTGACCATGGCATTGAATCCCCGGCTGACCGTATTGCCGCTGGCAAGCCGGAAGTGGGGACGCTGAAGGTGTCTGCGCGTCAGTCTGGCAGTCAGATCGTTATTGAAGTGGCCGATGACGGGCGCGGTATCAATATTGATGCGGTAGCTCACAAGATTGTTTCTGCCGGTATCATGACCGAGCAGGATGTGGCCAAGCTCAGCAATGCGGCCAAACTTGAGCTTATTTTTACTGCCGGTCTTTCTACTGCAAATCAGGTAACGGCGGTTTCGGGGCGTGGCGTGGGCATGGACATTGTTCGTGCCAATATCGAGCGCATTGGCGGTATTATTTCGCTGTCCAATAATCCGGGCAATGGCCTCACAATCACCATGCGTGTGCCGCTGACGCTGACAATTATTCCGGGGTTGTTGCTGAACGCTGGTGGCCTTAATTTTGCCATTCCGCGCTCGGCTATCGTTGAGATTTTGCACGATAATAATCCGACCGTTTCTATCAATCGGCTGGCTGGTGCCTTAACCGCGACCATTCGCGGTGTGCGCTATTCGATGATCGATCTGGAAACTGTAATCGGCTTGCCTTTCATAGAAAGAACAGGCCCACGCACCTTGATACTGGTGCGGTCCTCAAGCGGAAATCCTTATATACTGGGTGTGTCCCAAGTCGAAAACCATGAGGAGCTGGTTATCCGCCCCGCAGCACCCATGGTGATGGCAGCAGGGATTTATGCCGGCATGACCCTGCCTGACAATGGCCAGCCGATGCTTTTGCTCGATGCAGGTGGAATTGCCCAGACGGCCCAGCTTCCGCTTGTTGTAGATGATATTGAAGCAGGCGAAGCTGCCGCGCAGGAAGAAGAAGCACGCCAATATTATACCGGCCTCAGATTGGAGGAACTGACAGGCGAACAGCGGGTTATCCGCTTGTCGCTGGTGGAACGGGTCGAGGATATAGCGCTGGCGGCGTTTGGCATGACGGCTGGCCATACCCATGCGATGATAGAGGGTAATCTCGTGCCATGTTTGCGCAGCGTGGATGTCAACGCGCTTAAAACACAGGGCGTGAAAGAAGTGACCTGTCTGCGTCTGCGCGATGGTGTACGCGAGCTATGTTATCCGGTTCGCTCTGTGATTGATATTGATGAAGTGCCCACGGAGCTGGATCTGAGCGTGGCCTATGATGTCGTGGCTGGCGTTGTACTGCTCAATGGTGTGCACATTGAAGTGATTGACGGCTTTGCTCTGTTTGCATCGGCGCCTGACATTCTGGAGCAGGCGGAGACAGCCCGTGCGCGCTGTGTGATTGCCGATGCCGCTGATAGCTGGAATCGTGAGATATTGGCGCCCCTGTTGACACAGGCAGGGTATCAGGTGGCCTGGGGCGGATCGGAGGGCGCTGTTAAGGCGGGAGATGTTGTTCTGGTTACATCGGAACCGGCTACAGAGATGGTCTCGGGGTCGCAGGCTGCTGTTATCAGGTTGCGGAACAATAGCGACCCGGCGGAGCCGGATGATCCCAGCATCTATCGCTATGACCGTGTGCGCCTGCTCGAAGCTATATCACAAGCGGGTCAGAAAAGGGGCGTCGCATGAGCAACCTCTATTTGTTTGCACATATTGCCGATACGGCAGTGGCTATCCGTACAGATGAGGTCGAGGCGGTGGTACGCCTGTCCGAACTGTCGCCGGTACCCGGTGTTATGGGTCATGTCGCGGGCCTTTCTGCGCTGCGCAGCCGGGTTCTGACCATCATCGATGCCACAGCTGTTATTACCGGCATACCCCATGACACGATCAACTCCGAGGCCGGAGAAGGCTATGCGATTGTCTGTGATATTAGCGGACACAGCTATGGTATTTTGGTCGATGGTGTTGATGATATCAGGACGGTTCATAACCCGCCCCTCCCTATATGCGGCCGCGTATCAGACGCATGGACGCCCTATGCCGATGGTGTGATTGAAGACGAAGGCCTGTCGTATTTCATTATGTCGCTCTCGAGTTTTCTCGACCAAAGCTCGGTAGTGCAGGCAGCATGAAACACCTGTTTACGATTCACACAGTAATTCGTTCTATAATGCATAATACGGACCAATCTCCAAGGAAACCGAAATGAAAAATTGTCTGGTGGTTGATGATTCCAAGGTCATACGCAAGGTCGCGCGTCATATCCTTGAGTCTCTTGATATCGAAGTATCCGAAGCCTGTGATGGCCGCGATGCCCTTACCCAATGTCAGGGAGGAAGCCATGATGTCGTCCTGCTCGACTGGAACATGCCGGTCATGAATGGCATGGAATTTCTGCAACAGCTTCAGGCCACTCAGGCTTCACGGCCAAAGGTGATTTTCTGTACCACGGAAAATGGCCTCGGTCATATCAAGGCTGCGCTTGAAGCCGGTGCTGACGAATATGTGATGAAGCCTTTTGACCGTGATACGCTTGAGAGCAAGTTACAAATCGTTGGTGTCATCTAGGCCACGGTTTCTCAGCGGGTTTTCCCTGCCAGTTTTTCTTTAGGCACATTGCAGGATTTTGGGGCGCTATGACGGCGGTAACTCCTATCAATATCAGGAGCTATGCGGCCAGGGCGCCGGTTAAAGTCCTTGTTGTCGATGACTCTGTTGTCATGCGCTCTATCATCGAGCGCATGTTTGAATCGCGTTCGGACATTCAGATTGTCAGCAAGGTTGCGACCGCAAAGGCGGCGCTTGAGTTTCTTGCAAAAGAGCGTGCTGACATCATCCTGCTTGATCATGAGATGCCGCAACAAAAGGGTCTGGAAGCCCTGCCAGCGATTCTTGAGGCGGGCAAAGGCGCACGCGTCGTTATGCTGTCTTCTTATTGCAAACAGGGCGGCGAGACAGCGGTGAAGGCGCTTGCACTGGGCGCCAGCGACATTATTGCCAAGCCGGAATCCGGTAATGCGACCCCGGATTTTCCAGAAGCTCTGGCGGAACGGTTACGGCGCCTCGTGCGCTCCGGCCCTTGTCGGCCCGCAAAAGACAGCCACTATACATATCGCGTCTTCCCCAAGCGTTTTCGCCTGCAATGCATTGCTATCGGTGCTTCAACGGGGGGGATTCACGCACTGAGGGAGTTGCTGGGCGGATATAAGGGCAAGCTTGGTGTGCCGATATTGGTGACCCAGCATTTGCCAGAGAGTTTCACACCATATTATGTGGAGCAGGTAGCGCGCATGTCAGATATGCCCGCATATGTGGCGCGCTCTGGCCAGATATTGGAACCGGACATTGTCTATATCGCACCGGGTGACAAGAGCCTGACCTGTCAGCGCCATGGCAAGCATGTACGCATAAGCCTCAAGGCCGAGCGTGACCTCATGACCGGCGCCTTGCCTTCGGTTAATCTCATGTTTGCGTCTCTGGCAGAATGTTATGACGCTGGTACGCTGGGCATTGTGCTTACCGGCATAGGCCGAGACGGGACCTCGGGCGCGGATGCTATTGTCAAATCAGACGGTATCATTCTGGCGCAAGATCAGGCGAGCAGCGTGGTGTGGGGTATGCCCGGATCGGTAACGCGCTCAGAATTAGTGTGCTCCACTTTACCACCCGAGACTATGCTGGATTATATCCAGCGCGAGCTGGGAGCACGGCCATGATAGAAGCGCAGCTCACTCCTGCCATGCGCCAGATCGCGGACCTGCTGGAATGCCATACGGGCCAGGCCTTGTCCGAAAGCAGGGTGTGGCGCCTCGAGACATCGCTGAAGCCCGTGCTCAAGAGCCACGGTCTGAGCGGCCTTGATGCGCTGGTCGATGCGATCGCGGCCGAGCCGGATGGACAACTGGCTATGAAATCCGTCAATGCGCTGCTCAACCATGAAACGAGCTTCTTTCGCGATGCGCATTTGTTTCAGATGCTGGGGCGGGCGCTCTTGCCGTCTGTAATGCGGAAGATTGAAGAGCGCGGCGACAGTAAAGCGGTGCGGATATGGTGTGCGGGCTGTTCTACCGGGCAGGAAGTCTATTCGCTGGCGATGATAATCAAGAACGAAATTCAACCTTCTGGCGACTGGCGCTTTAGCATATTGGCGACGGACGTATCGAGCGAAGCAATCGCACGCGCGCGTTCAGGATTTTATGCACAGATGGATGTACAGCGCGGTTTACCGATCAATAATCTGTTGCGCTGGTTCGAGCCATCGGACGATGGCTGGATAATTCACCCGGATTTGCGCGATATGGTTGATTTCCGTGTCGATAATCTGTTGGAAGGCCGCGCTTTGGGCAGTGGCTATGACCTGATCTTGTGCCGTAATGTTCTGCTCTATTTCTCGCCGGAACGTAAGAAGCAGATATTTGGTATATTGGCGAACCATGCGCGTGTGGGCGGGCATTTGATGCTTGGCGCTGGCGAGACAGTGATCGGGCACAGCAGTAATTTTGTTGCCAGTCCGGAATATCGGGGAACATATGTGCGTGTTGACAATGACGCATCGGTTGCGCGCGCATAAGTCCTTGTAGCGGGGCTGGTTTGTCGGGGTCGACTTAATATTTTATCTCGCTTGATTGCTACTGCATTGTCCGCCATTCTCCTGCGGATAAAATAGCGCGATGTTTGGCTCTTCTCGCAGTTCAAGCTGTTGCGCTGACAAATACAGGGATATGTTGTCCGGTGATCGAGAGGCTGTCGCCCAATTTTGACGCGCGTACGCTGCCGGTTTCGATGCTGGTGCTGCATTATACCGGCATGCCAGATGCGCAGAGCGCCATCGACTGGCTGGTCAACCCGGATTCCAAAGTCTCGGCGCATTATCTTGTCACGGAAGAGGGCGAGATTGTCCATATGGTGCCCGAAGAAAAGCGCGCCTGGCATGCCGGACGCAGCTATTGGCGCGGCATATCGGATGTGAACTCGGCGAGCATCGGCATAGAGATCGTCAATCCGGGGCATGAATGGGGCTATCGCGAGTTTCCCGAAGCGCAGATCGAGGCGCTGATCCCGCTGATTTACGATATTGTCGAACGCCACGGCATTACGCGCGGCAATATTGTCGGCCATAGCGATGTTGCGCCGGGCCGCAAGCAAGACCCCGGCGAGCTGTTCCCCTGGTGGCGTCTGGCGAAATTGCGCCTCGCGCTGCCACGGCCCACCAAACATCTGATGGACCCGTTCTGGAGCGACAGCGCCTTCATGCTCGCGCTGGAGCGCTTTGGCTATGACATCAAAGAACCTGAAGTCGCCGTCCGCGCTTTCCAATGCCGCTTCCGCCCGGAGATGATCGACGGGGTGATCGACGGCGAATGCAGGGCGATATTATTGGCGCTGTTGCTGCCCAAGCCGACGGGGGATTGAGGGGGGATTATGCAGCTCTATAACTCTTGAGAAAGAAGATGACAGATAGGATTGATGGTTGTCCGTCATCTCCTCAACATTCTCTAATTAATCAGGCTGCTACGGACGCTTCATGTCGGCGGCGACGCATCGTTCCGCCGACCAGTCCAAACCCGCTTATCATCATCACCCATGTTGCAGGTTCGGGAACTGCGCCGGGCACGGTGTTCTGAATATCAAACAGAACATAACCTGATGTTTCAGGGGCGCCACCATTATGGCCATAAAGCCAGTCGCCTGCCAGCGGGGTAAAGCTCACGCCAGCCAAGCTCGCCAGATTGGCGTCTATTACATCGCCGGACACATAATCCTGACTGCCCCAACTGAAATCCTGCTCAGCAAAGCCCAGATCATAATCACTATCGATAAACAGGGTCATATACGGATAGCCGGGGAAAAAATCACTGCCATTCAGGTCTGCCCAATAATAGCTGTTAGAAAAGGCAACTCCGGGTGCGCTGAACCGCAAAGGCTGGCTGGCCGCGTCGAATAGCAGGCCAAATTCATAGCCGGAGAACTGATCCGAAGAAAAGTCATTCGCATTGTCGAACAGGTTTATGTTTGTGCCGTCGTTATAATTGATCTGGAATGTTTGAAAATCTGACGCTCCGAAACGAATAAATGCATCAGGAGCAACAGCGGAATCGGCTATAGTCATCGTTCCGGTTGCATAAACAGGCATATCAGCACGATTACGCAGCGGCCCATAGCTGGGAAGCCCATTACCATCGCCATAAAACGTCATATCAATGGTAATCGCAGAGGCCGGAATTTCAAACATGAAGAAAGAAGATAACGCTATAGTAAATTTCATCATCGCGCTATGTATTTTACTCATAAAAAACTCCCACTTTCAATAAGTAAATAATATTATTTACTTATTGAATTGCTGTTGAACATAGCGATGAAGGGCTAGGGTGTTTATTTTTTAAGATGCAAGCAAGATAACTTCTGCGAATCTCTATGGTGATTCCTATCCGTTTATTATGACCCGTGTATATATAAAATATATCGGAAATGGATGATTTCTACGCACGAATTATTGAGCCGCATATTGCTATTCTGCACGCTCATAAAAGCGCCAGAGGGTCTGTAAGCCGGGTTCTGTCCACCGCCTTGCCGTATCTCTTGCGAGACGCGCAGGGCGGAGGCGCGGCTATTTCAAAATCTCTGACTACACCCAAAATTTCCTCATATGCCATATATATAGAATTATGGCGTATGATGTGATATAGGCCATATATTGAAATATCTGGCTTTAACCTCATTATAGGAACGGTCTATGACGGTACAGGTGACGATCACGGCGAGCGGGCGTATGAGCCTGCCTGCCGACATGCGCAGGCGGCTGGGCTTGAGCGAAGGCGGAGCAGTGTTCCTTGAGGAAACTGAGGATGGCATCGTCGTGCGCACCGCCGTACAGGCGGTCGCGCATGCGCAGGCGATCAGCCGCCGACTCACAGCGGATAAAGAAGGAGCGGCCGTCGCCGACTTTCTGGCGGGACGTGGCGAATGGCAGGAGTGATCCTGGACGCATCGGCATTGCTCGCGATGCTGCAGGGCGAACCCGGCGCGGACAAGGTTGCCGATGCTATCGACGATTCGCGTATGAGTACAGTCAACTATGCAGAGGTCGTCAGCCATTATGCCCGGCTGGGCGCGCAACAGCATGCGATAGAAGCGATGTTGCGGCCCCTGCCGATAGACCTTGTATCGGCCGATCCGGGCCTTGCCGTAATGGCGGGCATGATGCGGCAGCAAACAGGAGAGCTGGGCCTTTCTCTAGGAGATCGTTTTTGTCTTGCGCTTGCCCAGCGCGATGGGCTTGCCGCATGGACTGCGGATAAGGCGTGGCAGGGCGTTGCGGATGTCCTTGGCCTTGAAGTGGTGCTCATCCGCTAAAGGTGGCTGTAAAGACCCCTCGTAAAAGCGCCAGAGGGTCTGTAAGCCGGGTTCTGTCCACCGCCTTGCCGTATCTCTTGCGAGACGCACAGGGCGGATGGGCGACCATTCCTCTAGGGGGCGGATCGCTCCGCTCCTCAAGCAACCAACCCGGACGATCACGGGCGAAACACCCTGCCTCCTATTGCTAGGAGGCGCGCCGTCCCTATTCGGTCTTGCTCCCGGTGGGGTTTACCGTGCCGCTCGCCGTTGCCGGGAGCGCGGTGCGCTCTTACCGCACCCTTTCACTTTCGCGCGGCCGAAGCCCAAAGTCCTGAGACAAACGCGACCTGCTCTCTGTTGCACTGTCCCTGGGGTCGCCCCCGCCGGCCATTAACCGGCACCGTTGTTTCGTGGAGCCCGGACTTTCCTCGCCCTGCTTGCGCAGGCCGCGGTCGCCCGACCCTCTGGCGAGGCTGTGTCTAGCGCCCTTGACGCACAAAGGGAAGCAGGCTGGCGAGGCATAATGACCAAAAACACGTAAAAACCCGTTTCCCTATCTTCCTTCTGAACCACAGGCAGGGTAGAGTGGGAGCCTATGGCACGAGCAGGACGCAGATATGATTGGGGCTTCCCCCGCTGGGGGGGCTATGGCAGCGACCGCGAGGCGCAGCAGGTGCGCCTGTGCGACCGGCATGGCTGCGAGCAGGCGGGTGAGTGTCCCGCGCCCAAATCTCCCAATAGTCCGGAGCGCTGGTATTTCTGTCAGGCCCATGCGGCGGAATATAATAAGGGCTGGGATTATTTTCAGGGCCTTGATGAAGAGGAAAAGGTCAAGCGCGAGCATGATGAACGGCGCGACGCCAGCGGATTTTCCGGCGGGGCTTTCTATGGCTGGGGCGCTGCGGGTGATGGCACGCGCAGCCGCGACGAGATGCGCGCGCTGGAGATATTGGAGCTGGAAGTCGATGCCGACTTCGAGGCGGTCCGCAAGAGCTGGCGGCGTATGGCCAAGGCCAATCACCCGGACGTGAAGCCGGATGACAAGGAAGCCGCGCTCAAATTTCAGGCGATACAGGCGGCCTATGATGTGCTGCGGACAGCAGAAGAGCGCCGGACGTGGAAACCGGGGGCTGAGTTCTGATCAGGCGGCAGGTTGTGTAGTGGCGATTTGCTTTACCGCTTCCATGGCGATGGCGAATGAACGTTTGCGGGCTTCGGGGTCGAAAATCATCCCGCTGACGATTACTTCATCAACCTGTGTACGGCGCACGAAGGCGGCTAGGTCTCGCTCCACATCGTCTTGTGTGCCGATGCTGGAGCATTGCAGGGTGTGAGCGAGCATGGCCTGCGCCTGCATAGGCAGCGTTTCACGATAGCCTTGAACTGGCGGCTTGAGCCGTCCCGGAGTGCCTGTGCGCAGGGCGACAAAAGCCTGCATCATTGAAGAGGCGATCAGCTCAGCTTCTTCCTTGCTGTCAGCGGCGAAGATGTTGAACCCGGCCATGACATAAGGTGCTTTGAGCTGGTCTGACGGTTTGAAATCGCGACGATAGACAAGCAGCGCTTCGTCGAGCGCATCGGGTGCGAAATGTGAGGCGAAGGCATAGGGCAGGCCGAAAGCGGCGGCGAGCTGTGCGCCATAGAGGCTGGAGCCGAGTATCCACAAAGGCACATTGGCGCCTGCGCCCGGCGTCGCCTGAAAACCAAGACGCGCATCGCCCTCGAAAAAAGCCTGAATCTCGCGGACATCATGAGGGAAATTTTCCGCCCCGCTCGACAGGCCGCGCCGCATGGCTTGCGCAACCCGCTGGTCCGACCCCGGTGCGCGGCCCAAGCCCAGATCGACCCGGTTCGGGAACAGGGCGTCGAGCGTGCCGAACTGTTCGGCAATGGCGAGCGGAGCATGGTTGGGCAGCATGATACCACCTGCACCGATGCGTATGGTGCTGGTTGCCGCGCCAACATGCGCCAGCGTGACCGATGTTGCGGCGGATGCGATGCCGGGCATGCCATGATGTTCGGCAGTCCAATAGCGTTCATAGCCCAATTGCTCGGCATGGGCAGCGAGATCGGCCGCGCGGTCAAGGGCTTCCGAGATTGTGCCACCCTCGGTGACGGGAACAAGGTCGAGCAGGGATAGCTTGGTCATCGGCCCTATATGGGAAGGTCGTTCGTGAGTTACCAGCTTATAAATAGCGCGCGGCTGTATCGCGGATCAGGGCGATCATATTGGGGATGCCCTGTGTCCGGTTAGAGGAGAGCTGGTTCTTGAGGTCGAACGGCGAGAGCGCGCCTTCAATGTCTGCGGCGGCGACCTCTTGCGGTGTGCCGTCCTGCACTGTTGTGAGCACCAGCGCGATAATGCCCTTGGTGATCGCCGCATTGCTGTCCGCGAGGAAATGCAGGCGGCCATCCTCCAATGTCGTGGGATAGACCCAGACCGCTGCCGAGCATCCGCGCACCAGCGTGGCGTCCGTCTTCAGCGCATCGGGCATGGGTTCCAGCGCTTTGCCCAGATCAATCAGCAGGCGGTAGCGGTCATCGGCGTCGAGGAACTCATATTCCTCATATATGTCATTCAGTGCGGTCATGTGCGCCGATATAGAGAGAAAATGGCGGAAAGAAAGGGCGGGTGCTATGCGCCAAACCCAATGCGCCTGCGTATTAAAAATCCCGACCGGGCGATTGCCCAGCCGGGATGTATAGAGTCTGGCTGCCAGCTTCAGTTGCACTGAAAGGTGCCACCCTTCCGCTTTAGCGAACCATGATCAGCCGTGGTTGGCGTTGATCATGCAATAGAACATTGGCAGCGAAAGCAGCACATTGGTGCGGCTGAAGATCATTGCCGTTGTCGCTGCGCTGGCCTTGGCTTCGTCACTGGCTTCAACAATGCCGAGCACTTTCTTCTGGCACGGCCAGATGATGAACCAGACGTTGAATGCCATGATGAGCGCCATCCACATGCCCAGGCCGATCAGCATGAACGGTTCCTTGAGCATCAGCGCTTCATGCAGATAGCCGGTCAGATGCGCGACGATCAGGCCGGTGAGCACTGTAAAGGCCGCGCCCCAGCGGAAGAAGAAGAGCACAGAAGGCGCGATATGTTTGCCGATCGCCGGTTTCAATTCTGCCGGAATTTTCGGCATGGTCGGTACCTGTACGAAGTTGAGATAATAGAGCAGGCCGATCCAGAGTACACCGAAGAACAGGTGCAACCAGCGGAATATTGCGTTGCTTGTCGCCATATCGCCGTGCACGCCGATGATGACTGCAATCGTCAGCAACAGGCCGACAACGAGAACAAGATGAAGGTTTCCGAATAATTTTGCCATGGCTTCCCCCAGTATATATTTTGAATATGTGCGAACAAATACGGCGAGCCGTTGCTTTGTCACGACTAATCTACGCCAGCGCCCTTGGAAAGTCACATGGATTATTTTCGCGTGCTCATGCTCTTGATTCGGCATGTTGCAAGGCAGCGTAAAATTCCTAAATGGAGTGAACCCTCCCATATGGTGATGCGTTGGCACATCATATTATCATTTACAGCCCCCGAACCGAGGACAGGATCATCATGGCTTTTACACTCCCGGACCTACCCTATTCCAAAGATGCTTTTGGCGAACTTATCAGCGCCGAGACTTTCGATTATCATCATGGCAAACATCATAATGCCTATGTGACCAAGGCGAATGAACTGGTTGCTGCTGATGCTGCACTGCAAGGCAAAACACTGGTCGAGCTGATCGGCTCTTCCAAAGGTGGTCTTTTCAACCAGGTTGGCCAGATCTGGAATCATACATTTTACTGGCTGGGCCTTTCACCTGAAAAGACAGCGCCGAGTGCTGAGCTGCAGGCGAAAATCGACGAGGCTTTTGGCAGCACAGATGCGTTGCTCGATAAGCTGAAGGCGGAAGCGGTTGGTCATTTCGCCAGCGGTTGGGCCGCTTTGGTGCTTAAAAATGGCAAGCTCGAAGTTACATCCTATCATGATGCGGATACGCCGGCAGCTTATGCTGACGTGAAGCCGTTGTTCATCCTCGATGTGTGGGAGCATGCCTATTATATCGATTATCGCAATGCACGTCCCAGCTATGCCGAGCAGATTTTGAAGAATGCGATCAACTGGGATTTCGTCTCGCAGAATCTCGATGGCGAAGGTGTCTCGCGCGCCGACCAGCCTGCCTGAATAGACATCGCATAATAATCTGATAGGGAAGGCCGTTCGCAGGGGCGGCCTTCGCTGTTATGTTTTGCTTCAGCATGGCTGAAACATAGTTGAATAGGGGATATATGATGAAGAGCTTCGATTTCACCTTCACCGAAGATGAAGCCGAGATCCTTGTCGATGCGCTGGATGCAGACATGGAGGGTTATGAAGAGTCGGTGCGGGATGCGCGGGCCAATGGCAATCGCGCTGATGCACAGACTTTTAGCGATGCCGCAGCCCGTATCAAGGCTGTGCGCGACAAAATCCGTGCCGTAACTGGCGGTGAAGACTGAACCTGATCGCGGTTGGCACGGCCTGGTGCCGGTGTTAAGTCTGCCATCATGAAGAAGCTGCTCTTTGTTGCCTTGCTGCTCGCTGGCCTTTCGCCCGCTGCGATTGCGGCAGAAAAAGGCTCTGTCGCCTGGGATATTGTTTCGGGCCTGACCACGGAAATTGGACCGCGCCTTGCCGGCACGCCTGCTGAAGCACGGGCGCGGGATTGGGCGAAAACGAGGCTGGAGACGCTCGGTTTTTCCAATGTCGTGATAGAGCCGTTCATGATGCGCGGCTATGTACGCGGTGAGGATCGCGCTCGGCTTACTGCACCCTATCCGCAACCTCTGGCGGTTACGGCCTTGGGCTATAGCGGCGCGACCCCTGACGGGGGCATAGAAGGCGCGCTAATATATTTTCCTACGCTTGATGCCTTGAATGCCACAGATGCCGGTGCGCTGAAGGGCAAAATCGCCTTTGTCGATCATGCGATGAAGGCCAATCAGGATGGCAGCGGCTATGGCCCTTATGGCGCTGTGCGGCGCAAAGGTCCGGCCATTGCCGCGCAGAAAGGCGCTATCGGGATCATTATCCGCTCCATCGGCACAGACAACCACCGCAACCCGCATACCGGTGCAACGGATTTCCCTGACGATGTTCAGGCCATTCCCGCAGGCGCAGTGTCCAACCCGGATGCTGATCTGATTGCTCGTATTGCGGCCAGCGGTAAGCCGATGCGCGTCTCACTGACGCTGACAGGGCAGACGAAAGACGCGCTCCCTTCCGGCAATGTCCTGGCTGAACTGCCGGGGCGCGATCCGTCTTTGCCCGCGATATTGGTGGCGTGTCATCTTGATAGCTGGGATTTGGGTACGGGCGCTGTCGATGATGCATCAGGCTGCGGCATCGTCACGGATGCGGCATTACGGGCGCAGCAGGGCCAACAGGCTTTGCGCACGATCCGGGTGCTGTGGGCGGGCAGTGAGGAGCTGGGCGCTTTTGGCGGCGCGGCCTATGCCGAGCGGCATGGCGATGAGCCCCATGCGCTGGCGATGGAAAGCGATTTTGGCGCGGACAGGATCTGGCGCGCGCAGTTCAAAATGGCGGAAAGCAACAAGGCGCTTCAGGATCGCATTGTCGCTGCTTTGGCGCGGCACGGCGTCGTCTATGCTACTGGCGCGCCATATCCCGGTGCGGATGTTTATGCTATTGCCGACAAGCAAAAGCTGGCCGTAATCGCACTGCGGCAGGATGGCACACGCTATTTTGATGTGCACCATACGCCGGACGACACGCTGGACAAGGTGGACCCTGCCATGCTGGAGCAGAATGTTGCGATGTGGACTGAAGTGTTGAAGATCGTTGCCAATGAAGCGGGGTCGATCACAGGCGAGTAAGCGACTCTACTCTTCCCCTGAGGAGCCTCGAGCGTGCCGAGATGGCGTCTTGAAGGGCAGGTGCTTCGAGACGAGACTTCGGCTTCGTTCAGCCTCTCCTCAGCACGCACGGTCACAAAGTTCAGCCCTGCGGTGGGTCGCCTTGCACTACGGTTTTTTCTGCCTTGGTAGCATTCTCTTTATCCAGCACCAGCCCGTGCTTCATCAGCATCGGGATATTGGCGAGCGCGAACACCAGCGATGCGATTGTCACGCCCCATACCTTGACCGTCAGCCATGTATCGAAGCTCAATTGCGCGCGCATCACCTCATTGGCGATGGCCATGACGATGAAGAACAAGGCCCAGTTGAGCGACAGCTTGCGCCAGCCTTCCTCGGACAAGCCTTCATAAGCGGCTTGCAGCAGATATTTGAGCAATGATTTGCCCCGCAGCAGGCCGCCAAGCAGCATCGCAGCGAAGAAGCCGTAGATGATCGTCGGCTTGATCTGGATGAAGCTTTCATCGTGGAAATAGATGGTGAGGCCGCCAAAGAAGAGTACGAGTATCGCCGACAGCCAGAGCATTGGTGAGACGCGGCCTATTTTCACCTTGGAGACGATGACAGCCAGCGCGATCGCCACCATGAAAGCGGCGGTGCCCATAAAAACGCCATAGAATTTGTAAGCGAGGAAGAAGACCAGCAGCGGCCCGAAATCCAGCGCGAGTGAGAGGTTTGGGTTGTGAGCGGCTTTGGTCTGTTCAGGCATAAGCGCTTCCTGCAATGGCCTTGGCCATATCCTTGGGGTCAAACGGGCGGAGGTCATCAATGGTTTCGCCCACGCCAATGGCATGAATGGGCAGGCCATATTTCTCTGCTGCGGCTACGAGCATGCCACCGCGCGCTGTGCCATCCAGCTTGGTCATGACAAGGCCAGTGACATGGGCAATGTCCTTGAACACCTCGATCTGCGAGAGGGCATTATTGCCGGTTGTGGCATCGAGCACCAGCACCACATCATGCGGGCTGGCCGGGTCAAGACGACCCAGTACACGGTGGATTTTGGCCAACTCATCCATCAGCTCGGTGCGGTTTTGCAAACGGCCAGCGGTATCGACGATAAGAATGTCGATGCCTTGTTCGGTGGCTTGCTTCACAGCCTCAAAAGCCAGCCCTGCCGCGTCGCCGCCTTCCTTGCCGGAGACAATAGGCACGCCAATGCGCTCGGCCCATATCTTCAATTGCCCGATAGCAGCAGCGCGGAATGTGTCGCCTGCGGCGAGCATTACGCTCTTGCCCTGCTCCTGAAAGCGCTTGGCGAGCTTGGCGATGGTCGTCGTCTTGCCCGATCCATTCACGCCAATGACGAGGATGACCTGCGGGCGGCCATCTTTGGCGGTCAGTGGCCTGGCGACGGGGGTGAGCACTTTCTCAACCTCATCGGCGATCACTTCGCGCAGATATTCCTCGGTGATCATCTGTTTGAAGCGACCCTCGGCGAGCCGGTCGCGGATACGCATGGCCATGGCCGGGCCAAGGTCGGAGACGATCAGCGCCTCTTCGATCTCGTCGAGCGTCTGGTCATCAAGCGGCTTGGCAAACAGGCCGCCCAGATTATCACCGAGCTTCTCGGATGTGCGCTTGAGGCCGCCGAACAGCTTGTCGCGCCAGCTTTTTGGTGCAGTGTCACTCATAGCTCAGCCTCTTGCGCGATCAGCACGCCTTTCTCAACCCCGCTGATGCGCGTCGTGTGAATTTGTCCGGCCTGGCGGGGCGAAGGAAGGGCGACCGGTGCGAAATTTTCAGCATGACCTTTCATTCCGTCCAGCTCGACAAGAATGCGCTGCTCCGTGCCGACCAGTGCTTCGAGCCAGCGAGTGCGATTGTCGCTGCAGGCAGCGCGCAGGCGGGCGGCGCGATCTTTGATGATGCTCTTCTCTACCTGCGGCATGCGCGCGGCTGGTGTGCCTTCGCGTGGGGAATAAGGGAAGATATGGCCATGGACGATATGGCATTCGCGCACCAGGTCCAGGCTGTTGGCAAACATCTCTTCGGTCTCGGTCGGGAAACCGGCGATAATGTCTGCGCCGATGCTGATCTCCGGGCGGCGCTCCAGTGCGCGCTCGACAATGCGGATGGCGTCCGCGCGGCTATGGCGGCGCTTCATGCGCTTGAGGATCATGTCATCCCCCGCCTGCAATGACAGATGCAGGTGCGGCATGATGCGCGGCTCCTGCGTGATGAGAGCAAACAACCGGTCGTCAATTTCGACGCTATCAATAGATGACAGGCGTAGCCGGGGCAGGGCCGGGACATGCTTCAATATGCGCTCGACAAGCTGGCCGAGCGTTGGCACACCGGGCAGGTCGGCGCCATAGCTGGTGACATCAACGCCGGTAAGCACCGCTTCCTGATAGCCTTCATCAACCAATGCCTTGATCCGATCCACAACGGCCCCAGCGGGCACCGAGCGGCTGTTGCCCCGGCCATAGGGAATGATGCAGAAGGTGCAGCGATGATCGCAGCCATTTTGCACCTCGACAAAGGCGCGGGCATGTTCGGCAAAGGCTGTAATGAGATGAGGGGCGGTATCACGTACCGCCATGATGTCCGAAACGCGCACTTTTGCTTCAGCGCTGATGTCAGCAGGCGCGAAGGCGTTGGCCTCCATTTTTTCGCGGTTGCCCAGCACCTGATCGACTTCCGGCATGGCCGCGAACATGGCAGGGTCCGTCTGCGCCGCGCAGCCGGTGACGATAATGCGTGCGTCCGGGCGCTGGCGGCGCGTGCGGCGGATGGCCTGACGCGTCTGGCGCACAGCCTCGCTGGTTACGGCGCAGCTGTTGACGATGACGAGGTCGTTCTGTTCGCCTGCTGCCTCTCGCATCGCTTCGCTTTCGGCGATGTTCAGGCGGCAGCCCAGTGTAATCAGCTCAGGGCCGGACATTGCCCGTCCTTTTCCGCTCGACATGAACGAATAGGAAAAGCCGCTTACCCAAAGCTGTTCCAGTCTGCCTCGCCCTTGAAGACAAAGGTGGCCGGGCCGGTCATCTGGATATGCCCGCCTTGTTGCCAGTTGATGATCAGGTCACCGCCGGGCAGGGACACGGTTACCGGTCCTTTGCACAGTCCGCGCCGGATCGCGGCAACGGCAGTCGCGCATGCGCCCGTGCCGCAGGCTTGCGTCAGGCCCGCTCCGCGTTCCCATACGATGAGCCTGAGCGTGCTTTCGCTGGTAATTTGCGCAAAATTCACGTTTACGCGCTCCGGGAACAGCGGGTCATTTTCGATCAATGCGCCAAGCCGGGCACCCTCCAGCGCATCAAGATCAGCCACAAAGAAGACCACATGCGGGTTGCCGACATTGACGCAGGCAGGCGCGGGCAGGTCTTCCCAGCTTGTCGGCAGGGAGAGCGTGTCCATGGCATAAGCAAGCGGGATCGCATCCCATTCGAAACGCGGCGCGCCCATATCGACGCTCGCGCCAGTATCGGTAAGCCGCGCGTCCAAAAGCCCAGCTTTGGTTTCGATGGTGACATCGCGGCCGACAAAGAGTGGGATACAGCGCGTGGCATTGCCGCAGGCTGCGACTTCGCTGCCATCGGCGTTGAAAATCTGCATGGACACATCGGCTTTGTCCGACGCGCCGATGATGATGAGCTGGTCGCAGCCAATGCCGGTGTGCCGGTCGGCAATGGCGCGTGCGCGGGCTTGCGTCATCCCGACTGCGCCGTCCCGCGCGTCGATCACGACAAAGTCATTGCCCAACCCGTGCATTTTGCTGAAACTGCTCATGGCAGCGCATTTAGGGTGCCAAGCGCCTCATGTCCATTGGAACAGAAAAAGGTCGCACTCAAAAAAGGTTCAGGCAGCTTTGTTGGCCGCGTCTTTATATACAGACATATCCAGCATGGCCTTATTGGAGCTGTTGAGCCGGAGCGCCAGTTCCTCATTTTCTACCAGTGCGGCTGCATGTTCGGTTGCGGCCTGCGTTTCGTTCGCAAGTTTTTTGACTTCGCTGGCCACAACGGCAAATCCGCGTCCTGCTTCGCCTGCACGGGCGGCCTCAATGGTCGCGTTGAGCGCCAATAATTTGGTTTGAGAAGCGATGTCGTTAATGGTGGTGACGACCCTGGACAAATTGTCGATCATTTGTTCCAGAGTGTGGCCGCGCGCTTCAAGCTGATGCTGGAAAGCGCTGCCTTCCAGCAGGCGTTGTTTGACTTCGTCTTCCAGCTGGACCTGCCGTGAGATATTCGTCGCGATTTTCAGCACCTTGATCGGGCTGCCCTCTGCATCCAATATGGGATTATATGTCGCTGAAAGCCAGACTTCCTTACCGTCTCGACTAAGGCGCTTGTATGTGCCCCGGTCAAATATGCCCTGTGCCATCCGGTTCCAGAATGCCTGATATTCTGTGCTGCGCGCATAGTCGGTGTCACATAATATACTGTGGTGCTTGCCGACGACCTCGTCGAGGATATAGCCCATATCCGAGAGGAAGTTTTCGTTTGCATCAAGGATCCGCCCGTCCATCGAAAACTCGACGATGGAGAGTGATTTCTGGATCGCTGTAATCTTGCTTTGATATTCGGCCGCAGTGATTTTTTGCTCGGTAACATCTGCGGCGATTTTCACGATTTTCAAGCACTGGCCGCTGGCATCCAGCACCGGGTTATAGGTGGCCTGCAACCACATTGGTTCGCCATTTTTTCGTGCCCGTTTATAAAGGCCGGAATCAAACTCACCGCGTGCCAGCTTGTTCCAGAAGCCATAATATTCAGCTGACTGGCTAAAGCCTTCATCGCAGAATATGCGGTGATGCTGACCTGCAATTTCGTCCAGTCGATAGCCGGATACAGCCAGAAAATTCTCATTGGCATCCAAGATAACACCATCTGGCGTAAATTCGATCACGGCCTGGCTTTTGTCGATGGCGACAATCTTGGCTTCATGTTCTGCGTCGCGTATCTTTTGTTCGGTAATGTCCGTTGCAAACTTGATGATACTATAGGGATGACCATCCGGGTCGAGCACCGGGTTATAAGTGGCCTGTAGCCATAATATGTCGCCGTTTCTGGAGCGGCGTTCATGTGTGCCGCCGACAAACTCGCCATTGCGCAGCCTGTTCCAGAAGTTGGTATAATCTGCAGATTGAATGAGCCGGTCATCGCAGAATATGCTGTGATGCTGACCGATCACTTCATCGCGGCGATAGCCCAGGATATTGAGAAAATTCTCATTGGCGTCGAGGATTATACCATCCAGATCGAACTCGATCATCGCCTGAGAACGGGACATAGCCGCGATTTTGCTCTTATATTCCGCGTGGAGCTTTTGTTGTTTTGTAACGTCGGTAGCAAATTTCAGGATACGGATTGGCTGGCCGTCGTCATCGAGCACAGGATTATAGGTAGCCTGAAGCCATATCTCGCGGCCATTGCGGCCAATACGCTTATACAGCCCGGATTCAAACCGGCCTTCGCCCAAACGCTTCCAAAAATCCTCATATGCGGCTGAGTCGGCATAGTCGTCTGCGCAGAATATACGGTGATGCCTGCCCTTGATTTGCTCAAGCGTGTAGCCCGTCGTATTGAGGAACACATCATTGGCCCAGAGGATATTGCCGGACAGTTCGAACTCAATCACAGCCTGGGATTTGCACAATGCGTCCCATGCAGCGCGCGTGTTTTCTGTGGCAGTCTCTATCATTATTACACGTCCCCGGCACGCTTTTGCGGCACTTGATCTTTGTTTGGCTATATTCTCATGGTTAATAATTCCATAAAAACCGCATTATTTTTCTCGGCAGCTGAAGGTGGCTGTTGTTCTTGCATTTTGCAGGGGCGGGCGGTAAATGCGCGGTGTAATCGGGTGGCTTCTGGGCTGTTCGATGCTCTGATGACATCCCATGACCCGGGCGATCGCCCATGATGGTTTACGGATCGACGCTGGTCGGCGAGGTTTCGCCCACCGGCGTATTTGTCGTTTGAGATCGTGAAGATTTTGGCGGAGTTCCGCCGGTTTTGAGGTGTCGATGTTCGAGTCACTGAGTGATCGCCTGACGGGTGTGTTCGACAAGCTGCGTGGGCGCGGTGCGCTGACGGAGGATGATGTCCGCGCGGCGATGCGCGAAGTGCGAATCGCGCTGCTCGAAGCCGATGTCGCGTTGCCTGTGGTGCGTGAATTCGTGGACCGCGCGACGGATCGCGCCGTGGGTGGTGACGTGTTGCGCTCTGTCACGCCGGGCCAGATGGTCGTCAAAATCGTTTCGGACACGCTGACCGAATTTCTGGGCGCGGACAGCGCGGACCTGATGCTCGATGTCACCCCGCCTGCCGTCATTATGATGGTAGGTCTGCAGGGGTCGGGTAAAACAACATCCACGGCCAAGATCGCCAAGCGCCTCACGGAAAAAGAGCGCAAAAAGGTGATGATGGCGTCGCTTGACGTTAATCGCCCGGCCGCGCAGGAGCAGCTCGCCGTGCTGGGCGAGCAGGCCAATGTCACGACCTTGCCGATTATCGCGGGGCAGCAGCCGGTTGACATTGCCAAGCGCGCTCTTCAGTCCGCCAAGCTTCAGGGCTATGATGTCGTCATGCTCGATACGGCCGGGCGGCTGCATGTCGATCAGACGTTGATGGACGAAATGAAGGCGGTGGCGGATGTCACGACGCCGCAGGAAATCCTGCTGGTGGTTGACAGCCTGACCGGTCAGGACGCCGTCAATGTCGCCAAGAATTTCACCGAGCAGGTGCCGCTGACCGGTGTCGTGCTCACCCGTATGGATGGTGATGCGCGCGGTGGTGCGGCGCTCTCGATGCGTTTTGTTACCGGTTCGCCGATCAAGTTTGCCGGCACCGGCGAAAAGCTCGACGCGATTGAGCCATTTCATCCCGAACGTGTTGCCAACCGTATTCTTGGCATGGGCGATGTCGTTTCGCTGGTCGAGAAGGCGGCTGAAGCGATTGATGTTGAAGAGGCGGATAAGCTCGCCAGGAAGATGGCCAAGGGCCAGTTCGACATGAACGACTTGCGTATGCAGTTCAAACAGATGCAGCAAATGGGCGGTCTTGGCGCACTCGCCGGGATGATCCCCGGCCTCAAAAAGGCGCAGGCTGCGATGGCGCAAAATGCCGGTGGCGACAAGGCGCTGGTCCATCTTGATGCGATGATCGGCTCAATGACGCGGACGGAGCGTGAGAAACCCGCGATCATCAATGCCAAGCGCAAAATTCGCATCGCCAAGGGCAGTGGTACCACGGTGCAGGAAGTCAATCGTCTCCTCAAAATGCACAAGGAGATGGGCACGGCGATGAAGAAGATCAAGAAAATGGGTGGTCTGGGCGGCCTTGCCAAAATGTTTGGCGGCATGGGCGGCGGTGCTGGCGGTGCCGGCGGCCTTGGTGGTTTGCTGGGTGGCGGCGGTGCTGGCGGCGGTATGCCGGGGCTGCCCGGTGGCGATATGCCAAAGCTTCCGCCTGGTTTCGACAAGTTTATGAAGAAGTAACTTTTGTTTTAGTTTCAAATATTTATACGTTTCAGAAAGGTAAGGTTAGGTTTTATGGCAACAGCAATTCGTCTCTCGCGTGGTGGCTCGAAAAAGCGCCCCTATTATCGCATCGTTGTGGCAGACAGCCGCGCACCGCGTGACGGCAAGTTTATCGAGCGCATCGGCAGCTATAACCCGCTGCTCGCCAAGGATGATGAGAAGCGCGTTGTGCTCGACGCTGAGCGTGCGAAATATTGGGTTGAGCAAGGCGCACAGCCGACAGACCGCGTGGCCCGCTTCCTCGATGTTGCTGGCATTAAGGAGCGCAAGGCACGCAACAACCCGAACAAGGCTGAGCCGGGCGAGAAGGCCAAGGAACGTCTTGAAGAGAAAGCTGCCAAGGTAGCAGAAGCAGAAGAAGCGGCGAAGACTGCGGCTGAAGAAGCTGCTGCGGCTCCGGCTGAGGAAGCTGCACCGGCGGAAGACGCTGCGCCCGCAGAAGAGGCTGCTGTCGAAGCGCCTGCTGCTGAAGAGGCTCCGGCCGAAGAAGCACCGGCTGCAGAAGAAGCGCCTGCCGCAGAAGCTGCTGGCGAAGAAAAAGCCGAGGGCTAAGCATTGCACGATAAACCTGTCACGCTGGCGGCCATCATCGGGGCGCATGGCGTGACGGGTGAAGTGCGCCTGAAGCTCTTCGGCGATGGGCCGGAGAGTTTGCGCGCATACAAGAGCTTTGATGCAGGCGAGCGGACGCTGACGCTCAAGTCCATACGCACGGGCTCAAATGGTGCGGTCGCGCGCTTTGCCGAACTCACCAATCGCAACCATGCCGAGGCTCTGCGCGGCACCGCGCTCACCGTCCCCCGATCTGCTCTGCCGCCGCTCGGAGAGGGCGAATATTATCATGTCGATATACTCGGCTTGCCTTGCGTCTCTGACGCTGGCGATGCGCTGGGCAAAGTTGTGTCGGTCGATAATTTCGGCGCGGGCGATATTCTCGAAATTGAACGCCCTGCCGAACCCGGCAAAAAGCCCAAGCGCTTCATGGTGCCGATGCATGCGGTGACGATAGAAAGCGCGCGCGCCATAATCGATGCGGCCTTTGTGGAATAGTATATACATCATGTATATACGGAGACCGTCATGAGCGAGGAATATAAGGCAAAAATGTTCAAGTCGGGCAATTCGGTTGCGCTGCGCCTGCCTAAGGCGCTGGGCATCAAGGAAGGCACCGAGATGATCCTGCGCGAGGCGAATGGCAGCTTCACAGCTTTTCCGGTGGAGCCAGAGCCGAAGAAGATCGATCTGACAGATATCGCTGGTTCGATCCCCTGGTTGAAGCCATTATTGCCGGAAGACCGGGAATCCGAAGAGCGTGAGCTTGGATTGGGAAGGAAAGCTGCTGAAGCGTGACTGACCCGACGTTTTTGCTCGATTCCAATATCCTGATCAATATTTTGCTGGATATGGATTGTCTTCCTTCGCGCAGGGTACAAAGCTTTGCGCCGGGTTTGATCGTCTCTTCAGCCATTGTTTATGCCGAAGTCATGCGTGGTATTCCTGCTAGACTCTGATGACATCACACTGACGCATATCCTGAGTTTCTGAGATAATTGGCGCATTCCTCTGGTGGGAAGGCATCGAGCAGTTCGCCTATTCGCATCCATGTGGCTTCGACGGAT
>Ga0070727_10000669_pt1 | contig 40955 bp, 40 predicted proteins | sample tdAd472_FD_66722 | JGI IMG/M metagenome (GOLD analysis project Ga0070727, IMG submission 66722) | Marine sediment microbial communities from the Atlantic coast under amendment with organic carbon and nitrate - tdAd47.2 | ecosystem: Environmental > Aquatic > Marine > Coastal > Sediment | place... | reverse complement strand
GGTTCGTCGGGTTCTTCAGGCAGTATGCCGGTTGAAGGAGAGGGGCTGAGCGATCAGGTCGAACGCCATATTCGGGATTATTTCAGCGCTCATGGCGACGCTCTACCGGCGGCAGGGCTTTATGAACGGATATTGAAGGAAATCGAGCGTCCGTTGATTACGGTTTGCCTGGAGGCGACCAAAGGAAATCAGGTTAAGGCTGCGGATTTGCTTGGCCTAAACCGCAATACATTGAGGAAGAAAATCAAGGTTCTGGGAATCCCCGTGGTTCGGGGGGGGAAGAATGACCTTTAGCAAGGCGGACAAATGACCGAGGAAACCTCCAAGCCGTTTGATCCGCTTCGGCGGTTTAGCGTTTGGTCTCGGAAAACCGGATTGAGCCGCAAGGTCGCCTTCACGCTGGCGGGAGCCTCGCTGGCGTCCGGTCTGGCGACCTTGGTCAGTATGGCAGGCACAGGGCCGGAAGCGATGAATCCGGACGTGGTTCTTTCACTTCTCTACCTGGATGTCATCCTGCTGCTCGGTTTGGGCGCGATCATCGCCAGACGATTGATCATCATTTGGCTCGAACGTAAAAAAGGGGTTGCCGGCTCCAAGCTTCATACCCGTTTCCTCTTGATGTTCAGTCTTGTTGCCGTAACCCCGTCGATTATGGTCGCGGTTTTTGCCGGGTTCTTTCTGAATTTCGGCATTCAGGCTTGGTTTAGCGACAAAGTGTTTACCGCCGTCATGGAATCCCGAGAGGTTGTCCGGGCCTACCTCCATGAGCATCGGAAAGCAATTAAGGCCGACGTCTTGGCGGTTGCTGCGGATATCAACAACAATGCCCCGCGCCTGATGCAATCGCCTTATGAGATGAGCCGGTTTCTCGATACCGTCGGGGCTATCAGGACGTTGCCGGAATTGGTGATTTTGGATCGCAGCGGCAAGGTAATCGCCCGGTCCAGCCTGAGTTTCTCGTTAGAGTTCGATTTGGTGCCTCCGGGCGCTTTGGAGCAGGCGCAATCGGGCGAGGTTGTGACGTTGACGGGGGAAAACGAGGACCGAGTCCGGGCGATTGTCCGTCTGGATCGTTTTGTCGATTCCTATCTGCTGGTCGGGCGGTTCGTTGATCCGAAGGTTTTCGACCACATTGAACGCACGGAAGGGGCGGTTAAACGATACAAGGATATCGAAGAAAAACGGGAAGGCATTCAAATCACCTTTGTGATGATTTTCGGCCTTGTCGCTCTTCTTCTTCTGTTAGTGGCTGCTTGGTTCGGCCTGATCATGGCCAACCGGTTGGCCGCTCCCATCGGTCAATTGATTTCAGCGGCAGAACGCATCCGAAAGGGCGATATGTCGGTTCGGGTTTCGCCGCTTGAGGGCGGCGATGAAATAGATACCTTGAACCGGGCGTTCAATAGGATGACCAGTCAGCTTGAAAGCCAGCGGCAAGGCCTGATGGAGGCCAATAGAGAATTAGATGAAAGAAACAGATTTACCGAAACCGTTCTTTCCGGGGTGAGCGCGGGTGTTATCGGCTTGGATAAAGAGGGTGTTATCCATCTCCCAAACCGTTCAGCGGCTTTGTTGTTAGCAACTACGGCGGATGAGCTCAGAGGCAGAAGCCTAGGCGATGCAATCCCCGAAATGGAAAATCTGTTGAGGAATGTCATCAATCGTCCCGATAGAGTTGCCCAAGCCGAGGTGTCGCTCATTAGGCATGAGCGCAAGATGACGCTGCTGACCCGGATCGCGGCTGAGTATCTGGGGACCGAAATTCTCGGGTTTGTCGTTACATTCGACGATATTACGGAACTGCAATCGGCGCAGAGAACGGCGGCCTGGGCCGATGTTGCACGGCGAATCGCCCATGAAATTAAAAACCCCCTAACGCCGATTCAGCTTTCTGCGGAACGGCTGAAGCGCAAATATCTTTCGCGGATTGACGAGGACAAAGAAACGTTTGAGCTCTGCACCCAAACAATCGTTAGGCATGTGGAAGATATCGGCCGGATGGTCGATGAATTTTCATCGTTTGCCCGGATGCCTCAACCGGTTTTGGCCAAAACGAATCTAAAACAGCTCTGCCGGGAAACGGTATTCCTGGAAAAAAACCGGAATGCAGGGATCGCTTTCGACGTGGACCTGCCCGATGGGGATGTTTATGTCTTGTGCGACGAGCAGCAAATCGGCCGCGCTTTGACCAACCTGTTGAAAAATGCCGCCGAATCGCTTGAACCTTTGGAATTGAAAGACGGCAAAAATATCTCCCTTTCCCTGAAAGAGGATGGGGATCAGGTCGTCGTTACGATTGAGGACAATGGTCCGGGTTTCCCTAAAGATCTGAAGGGACGGCTGACCGAGCCATATGTGACGACCCGCGAAAAGGGAACTGGGCTGGGGCTTGCGATTGTTAAAAAAATCATGGAAGAGCACAATGGCGACCTTATACTTGACGACCGAAAGGACGGGGGGGCGGTTGTAACGTTAATTTTCCCCCGGAAGGATGGAATCGGAGATCGACCAATAGAGAGTCTTTCCTCTGAAACCGAACGCACCGAGCAAGATCCTGTAGATTTGGCAGTAAAGCTGACGACCGATGGCATATGACATTCTCATTGTAGACGATGAAGCCGACATTCGCGCATTGACGGCAGGAATCCTGGAAGATGAGGGGTATCAAACGCGTGAGGCGGCGAACAGTACGGATGCGTTAGAGGCGGTAAAGACGCGGCGGCCAAGCTTGGTGTTGCTTGATATCTGGCTCCAGGGGAGCCAGATGGACGGTTTGGGAATTCTCAAGGAAATCAAATCGGAACATGCGGACTTGCCCGTTGTGATGATGAGCGGTCATGGAACGATTGAAACAGCCGTGTCGGCTCTCAAAATCGGCGCCTACGATTTTATTGAGAAGCCGTTCAAAACCGACCGGTTGATTCTGATTATCGAGCGGGCGGTTGAATCGTCACGCTTGAAACGCGAGAATGAAGAATTGAGGGTTCGGGCCGGAAGTCAACACGATCTGATCGGCAATTCCCCGGCGATCAATACGGTCCGGCAATCCGTTGCCAAAGTCTCGCCAACTAATAGTCGCATTTTAATCTCCGGTCCGGCTGGCTCGGGTAAAGAGGTTGTGGCGCGTCTTATCCATCAGCAATCGAATAGAACCAGCGGTCCGTTTGTCGCCCTCAATTGCGCGACAATGGCGCCCGAACGCATGGAAGAGGAATTGTTTGGGGTCGAGACGCGGGCCAACGGAGAAAGAGGTAAAGTCGGTACTTTCGAGCAGGCCCACAACGGAACCTTATTCTTGGATGAAGTCGTCGATATGCCTTTGGAAACACAAGGGAAAATCGTTCGTGCTCTTCAAGAGCAGACGTTTTTTAGGGTTGGGGGCGAAAAGAAGGTTGAAGTCGATGTTCGGGTTGTCGCCTCGACCACGAAAAATCTGAGCGAGGAAATTGCCGAAGGGAGGTTTCGCGAAGATCTTTATTACCGGCTTTGCGTCGTGCCAATCGCTATTCCGGCTTTAACCGAAAGACGCGAGGATATTCCCGTTCTTGCTCACCATTTCATGGCGACAACCGCTCAAAGTATCGGGCAATCGGCGCGACAGTTTGGGGATGACGCCATTGCCGCCATGCAGGCCTATGAATGGCCCGGCAACGTGCGGGAACTGAAGAACTTGGTTGAACGCTTGCTGATTATGGCACCCGGAAATGCCGACGATAAAATCAAGGCGGAAATGCTTTCGGCTGTTTTGGAGGGCAACGGAGGCGACGCGGCGAGAATAGACCGAACAGGTGAAATCATGAGTTTGCCGTTACGGGAGGCTCGTGAAATTTTCGAGCGGGAATATCTACAGGCTCAGGTCAACAGGTTTGGCGGAAATATCTCAAGAACCGCGTCGTTCATCGGAATGGAACGTTCTGCGTTGCATCGAAAACTAAAAAGCCTGGGGATAACCAGTGACGACAAACCCGGTGCAAACGGCTAAATTCGCCTGTATAGATTTTAGGGATATCGACACATGAAGGTCATCGTTTGCGGAGCCGGTCAGGTCGGGTTCAATATCGCCCGCTATTTGGCAATTGAAGACAACGACGTAACGGTTATCGATCAGTCCCCGGAGCTTGTCCGGAAAATTAAAGACAGCCTTGATTGTCAAGGGGTTGTCGGTCAGGCGTCGCTGCCGGACGTGCTGGAGTCGGCGGGAGCGGGCGCTGCGGATATGCTTATCGCGGTCACCTATGCCGACGAAGTCAATATGATCGCCTGTCAGGTCGCTCATTCGCTTTTCGATGTGCCGACCAAAATCGCCCGTGTCCGGCACCAAAGCTATCTGAGACCGATGTGGGCCAACCTTTTCACCCGCGAACACATGCCGATTGACGTGATCATTTCACCGGAAATCGAGGTCGCCAGGGCGGTAACCCGACGTCTCAAGGTCCCGGGCGCTTTCGATATGATTTCGCTGGTAAACGACAAGGTGAAATTGTTGGGCGTGCGGTGCGAGGAAAACTGCCCGCTGATCAATACGCCGCTCCGCCAATTGACCCAGCTTTTCCCCGATCTGAACATCGTCATCATTGGGCTTATTCGGGAAGGCAAGGCGATTATCCCGAGTGCGGAAGATCAAATGTTGATGGGCGACGAGGTTTATTTCGTCGTCGATAGCGATCATGTGCCTCGGGCCATGGCGGCTTTCGGCCATGAGGAAACCGAAGCGCGCCGTCTTTTGATCTTCGGTGGTGGCAATATCGGGCTGTTTCTGGCCGAAGAAATCGAGCGCGAATATCCTTGGGTGAACGCCAAAATCGTCGAATCAAACCCCGAGCGGGCCCGCGAGATCGCAAGCCGCCTTTCCAATACCGTTGTTTTGAACGGCGACGTTCTCGATTCCGAGTTACTCGACGAAGCCAATGTCCGCGCGACTGAAACGGTGGTGGCCGTTACGAACGACGATGAAACCAATATCTTATCGTCGCTTTTGGCCAAGCGGGCAGGGTGCCAGCGTGTGATTACCCTGATTAATAAAAGCAATTATGAGCCGTTGTTGGCGCCGCTGGATATCGACGCGGCGGTCAGTCCCCGTGCGATTACCGTTTCAACCATCTTGCAGCATGTTCGCCGCGGGCGTATCCATTCGGTGCACAGCCTTCGTGAAGGTTTTGGCGAACTGATTGAGGCTGAGGCTTTGGAGACTTCTCCCTTGGTCAATGCGCCGCTCAAGGATGTGGACCTTCCGCCCGGGGTAGTGCTGGGCGCGATTGTCAGGAACGGCACGGTCATCAGCCCGAGGGGCAACACCGTTGTTCAGGCCAAGGACCGCGTTGTGCTCTTTGCCGCCGCGGAATCCGTCCGTAAGGTCGAAAAAATGTTCTCCGTTCGTCTCGAATACTTCTAGGAACGGATATGCCCAGAATTGCTTATGTCAACGGGCGTTATGTGCCTCACCGGGACGCCACGGTGCATATTGAGGACCGTGGGTATCAATTCGCCGATGGTGTTTATGAGGTCGTCGCCCTCCTTAAGGGGAAGATGATCGACAAGGCGCGGCATTTAGACCGTTTGGAACGATCATTGGAGGCCTTGTCGCTTGATATACCGCTATCCCGTCGGGCGATGGAGTTCGTTCTTGGGCAGGTTGTCCGGCGAAACAGAATCGCCAACGGCTTAATCTATATCCAAGTGACCCGGGGTGTTGCGCCGCGCAACCATGCCTTCCCCAAGAATGCGAAGCCTTCTTTTGTGGTGACCGTGCGACCCATCCCGTCTTTTGATAAGCAGGCGGTCTTGGCGGGAGTTAAAGTGATAACGGCACCGGATATTCGCTGGAAACGATGTGATATAAAGACGATATCTCTTCTTCCTAATGCGATGCTTAAGCAAAAAGCAATTGAGGCCGGGGGATTTGAGACCTGGATGACCGATGATGACGGCTATATCACCGAGGGGACGGCCAGTAACGCCTGGATCGTGACCAAGGCCGGGGAATTGAGGACGCGTAAATTAGGGCCCAATATTCTTTCCGGCATTACCCGGGCCGCAGTGGTCGATATTGCGAAGCGGCAAGGCCTGAAACTAGATGAGCATTCCTTTACCAAGGACGACGTCCTTGACGCTCAGGAGGCTTTTTTGACCAGTGCGACAAGTTTCGTTAAGCCGGTTACGCATATCGACGGACAGCCGATCGGCGACGGAAAGGCGGGCGATCTGACGACCCGCCTGTTGGAATGGTATGCGGAATTTCTCGAAACGGGACAGGTGGAGAATGGCTAGCGAAATCCGGCGGCCCAAGGCGATCTTGTTCGATTGGGACAATACGCTGGTCAACAATTGGCTGGCGATCAACGACGCCTTGAATACGACCTTGATTGCCATGGGGCAGGTGCCCTGGACCATGGAAGAAACTCTCGGACGGGTTCGTAAGTCGTTAAGGGATAGTTTTCCGGAAATGTTTGGTGACCGCTGGGAGGACGCCGCAAAAATTTTCTATGAACGGTTTGAACGGGCTCATATCGAAAAGCTGCGCGCCAAAGACGGCGCCGATGAAATGCTGGAAGAGCTGAAACAACGCGGTTTCTATTTGGCCGTGGTGAGCAACAAGACCGGTAAGTATTTGCGAAAGGAATGCGAGCACCTGGGCTGGGGGGGCTACTTCAGCCATATCGTCGGCGCGACCGACGCGGAACGCGATAAGCCCGATCCGGAACCCTTGCGCAAGGCTCTGGAGGGATCGGGGCACGCCTTGGGTGAAGACGTCTGGTATGTCGGTGACGCGGATATAGATTTGGAATGCGCCAATAACGGCGCTTGTGTTCCGGTCTTGATCCGCGAAAAAGCGCCGGAAAATGGAGAATTCGGCGATCACCAACCGGCAATCCATTTCAAGAGTTGCTTGGAGCTGCTTAGTCTTGTTAGAACCTTAGGGTGAGTTTGTTTTCTCAAAAATGCCGTGAATGATCGAAAAACTTTGTTTTTTAATCAATTATAGGTTCATTTTTGACGCGAATTCAGATAAGACACGCAGACTAATTGGGGCGATATAAATCACCTCGGGCACCTACAGGGTAATAAAAACAAGGGGCAAGCCGATGGCTTCCGAAAAATCCCAGAATGTTCAGGACGTATTCCTAAATTACATTCGGAAAAACAAAACTCCCGTCACCGTTTTCCTGGTCAACGGCGTAAAGCTGCAGGGCATCGTGACGTGGTTCGACAACTTCTCCGTTCTTCTTCGTCGGGATGGGCATACGCAGCTTGTTTACAAGCACGCTATTTCTACCGTTATGCCGTCCGTACCGGTTCAGCTGTTCGATCCGGGAAAGACCGAAGGTGAAGAAGACGAAGGCTGAGGATTCAGCTTAAGCCTTGATTGAATTTGGCAATGATGCAACGGGGGCCGCCGTAAAACCGGCTGGCGCCCGTTGCATCGTCGTGCACCCACATTTTTATCGCGAGCCTGAAGCTAAGCTGCGTCGGGATGTAGAGGCTTGTCTCGAAGAGGCGGTCGGGTTGTCGGCCGCCATCGACTTAGACATTGCGGACGCCCAGATCATCAAAGTTTCCAAACCGCGGCCCGCGACCTTGCTGGGTAAGGGTGGGGTCGACCTCATCGCCGAGACAATCGAAGCGCACCGGGAGACCGAAGAGCCGATTGAACTGGTGGTTTTCGACGGCGCGCTTTCGCCAATCCAGCAACGAAATTTGGAGAAAGCCTGGAAGGTCAAAGTCATTGACCGAACCGGCCTCATTCTTGAAATTTTCGGCGAGCGCGCAAAAACCAAAGAGGGCCGGTTGCAAGTTGAGCTGGCTTCTTTGACGTTCCAGCGTTCGCGGTTGGTCCGGTCCTGGACACACCTTGAGCGCCAGCGGGGCGGTCACGGTTTCATGGGCGGTCCGGGGGAGCGGCAAATTGAAGCCGACCGCCGGATGATCGACGACCGGATCGTCCGGATCAAAAAGAAGCTCGAAGAAGTGCGCCGGACGCGAGATCTGCATCGCAAAGCGCGGAAGAAGGTTCCGTTTCCCGTCGTGGCGCTCGTCGGATATACCAACGCCGGTAAATCGACGCTTTTCAATAGCCTGACCCGCGCGGATGTGATGGCCGAAGACCAGCTGTTCGCCACGCTTGATCCGACCATGCGGCGTCTCGATCTCCCCTCCGGGCGGACGGTGATTTTGTCGGATACCGTTGGGTTCGTTTCGTCTTTGCCGCACGAACTTGTGGCCGCCTTTCACGCGACGCTGGAAGAGGTTCAGGAAGCCAATATCATTCTTCATGTCCGTGATATTTCCCACATCGATACCGTCGCCCAAAAAGAAGACGTGGAAGCGGTTTTGGCTGAGTTGGATATCGACGTGGAGCGGCAAAAAAACGTGATTGAGGTTCAAAATAAAATTGATTTATTGACCCCCGATCAAAAAGCCCATCTCGAAAATCTCGGCGGACGTTCCCAAATCCCTAGCGTCGGCGTATCGGCTTTGACCGGAGAAGGGCGGGAGGCCTTGCTTGAGGCAATCGATGCGTTGATGCGGGAAGGAATGGACATTCATCACGTTCAATTGGGCCCTTCGGAAGGTGCGGAAATGTCCTGGCTCTATAGTCATGGCGAGGTTATTGAACGCCGGGACGACCCTGAAACCGGAAACATCGACCTTTCCGTGCGGTTGAGCCCGGCCAACAGCGAACGATATCGCCAGAAGTTCCGCCGATGACTGTTGATCCTCTGAGAATTTCAAGTCTGATCCGTGAAGCCGTTGAGGCGGAAATTCTGCCTCGATTCCAACAGCTTGCCGACCACGAGATAAGAGAAAAGAATCCCGGTGACTTGGTGACGACCGCCGATATTGAGGCGGAAAAACACCTGGAACGCTGTCTTGCCGCGGCCTTGCCCGGAAGTTTGGTTATCGGCGAAGAAGCCATCAGCCGTAAGGAAAAGTCGTTGGCCCCACTGGAGGAGGATCGATTTGTCTGGGTCGTCGATCCGGTTGACGGAACGTCCAATTTCGCCAAGGGGAAAAGGCGTTTTGCAACGATGGTCGCCCTTTGCCGCGGAGGCGAAGTTCTTGCGGGCTGGATACACGATCCGCTTAACGACCTAACGGCAATAGCCGAGACCGGAAGCGGCGCGAGCCTTAATGGCGAAGCGCTAAAAGCCGCCGAGCCCGTTTCGTTGGATCGAATGACCGGCCCCATGTGGAAAAAGCTCGAAACGACAGCTTGCGCCAATGCAAAGAAGGGGCTTGGCGTCATGCCCCGTTTGGTTCGTCATTACGGATGCGTTGGGCATGAATATTTGGACTTGGCGAGGGGAACCATACACTTCGCCCAATACGGGCTTTTACAGCCCTGGGATCATGCCGCGGGCGTGTTGATCCACAGAGAGGCTGGCGGGTTCGCCGCCTTGGTGAAGGAAAAGACGCCTTATAGAGCCGTTAAGACAACGGGAAACCGCCTGTTGCTGGCGCCAAACGAACAAGCCTGGGACCGTTTAACCAGACTTTTCAATAGTTAAGCGGCTCATCCCTTGCCAGGGTGGCTGAAAGAATTCTAAAGTTCAGCAGCCAAAATAATCTTCAGGGAAGGCATTACGATGAAAGTGGCATTTATCGGGCTGGGAGCCATGGGCTACCCCATGGCGGGGCACCTGCAAAAAGCGGGGCACGACGTAACCGTCTATAACCGTTCGGCTGCAAAAGCGGCAAAATGGGTAGGCGAATACGGCGGCGGGTCCGCTGAAACTCCGGCTGCAGCCGCATCAGGGGCGGAGGCCGTTATGTCCTGCGTCGGCAACGACGACGACGTCCGAAGCATTTTCTATGGCGATGACGGCGCTTTGGCCGGGATGGAGAAGGGGGCGATCTTCGTCGATCACACCACTACCTCGGCAACCCTAGCCCGTGAGTTGGGAGCGGCGGCTAAGGGAAAAGGGGTTCAATTTCTCGATGGACCCGTTTCAGGTGGCCAAGCGGGGGCGGAGAATGGCGTCTTGACCGTCATGGTCGGAGGAGACAAAGGGGCTTTTGCCAAAGTTGAACCGGTTATTCAGGCCTTCGCCAAGGCGGTCACCTTGATGGGAGATATTGGGGCGGGGCAGTTGACCAAGATGGTCAACCAGATCTGCTGGGTGGGGACCGTCCAAAGCCTGGCTGAGGCGATCGTCTTCGGAGAAAAGGCTGGTCTCGATATGAAGCGGGCGGTAGAGGTCATTTCCAAAGGAGCCGCCCAGTCCTGGCAAATGGACAACCGGGCCTTGACCATGATCGACGATCAATTCGATTTCGGTTTCGCCGTCGATTGGGCGCGTAAGGATTTAGGGATCATTTTGGACGAAGCCAACCAAAACGGCTCCAGCCTCCCGGTGACCGCGCTGGTCGACCAGTTCTATGCCCGCGTTCAGGAACAGGGCGGAGGGCGTTGGGACACCTCCAGTCTGATCAAGAACTTCAACCGGAAGAAATAGATTAGTAGAGAAAAAGCTTTAACTTAGGTGAGGGGTCGTAAGGGCTGGTTATCCGCCATATGAGCGTCTTTTCCCGTCCTTCGCCCTCGATCACCTGGGTGGCGTTATGGTCGACGATTTTGGTGTCCGTCCTGACCCTCACTTCACCTTCCATCCAGAGACCGTATTTCACCAAGCGGTCTTTATCCTGCTTCTTGAGATATTTGCCGCGGATATCGATGGCGCCGGTTTTCGGCGACATGGAGAGGCTGATCATGTTCTCGTTGCGTCTGAAAAAGGTAACGAATCGGTTTTTGACCAGATCGCCTTTCTTCACCCAGTGAACCTTGAAATGTCCTTTTTGGAAGTAGCTGACTTCTTTGGTCGATTCATCGCGCCGAAAGTCGTTCTCAATAATCTCCCGCCGCTCGTTTTCCTCTTCCTTGTCGATACTCCCTTCGTGGAGCTTCCGGTAGAGATTGATTTCGGCAATATATCCAATGAATTCAATGGAATATAGGCCGGTGCGGCGGAGGTCTATCTCTGCGTCGAACCGGGCCGGCAGGTAGCAGGCTGAAAGCAGCGGAAGAACTGCTAGCAAGGTGAGGGCGCGTAACCACATGAAAATTATGACGTTCCTAAAATCGGCGACATGATATGGATGATATACCGAGGTTACTTACGGTCAAATTTTTTGGCTTCATTCCATCGGGCATCCATTTCCTCTAAAGAGGCTTCTTCAACCGGCTTGCCCAATAGGTCTTCCATATGTTCAAACCGGTGCTCGAACTTACCGTTGGCCTTGCGCAGGGCGGTTTCAGGGTCGATGGACAGTTTTCGGGCTAAATTGACGCAGCTGAACAAAAGATCGCCGATTTCCTCCGCAAGGCGGTCTTTGTCGGAGCCCTGGGAGACTTCGGCCTCAACTTCCGAGACTTCTTCGCGGACTTTCGCAATAACGCCCTCTGGCGACGGCCAATCGAAACCCACCCGTGCAGCCCGGTTTTGCAGCTTAAGAGCGTGCGTGAGAGCAGGGAGGCCGCGTGTCACGCCGGAAAGGGCGCTGTGACGTTCTCCGGCTTCTTCAGCTTTTCGTTTGCGTTCGGCGGCTTTGTGCTTTTCCCAGTTTTCGGTTTGCGCTTCCGCCGTGGCGATATCCTGGTCGCCGAATACATGGGGGTGACGACGGATCATTTTGTCCGAAATCGCTTGTGCAACGTCGTTGTAGTCAAACGCCTTCAACTCGGAGGCAAGTTGAGCGTGATAAACGACCTGGAAGAGCAAGTCGCCCAATTCATCTTTTAACGAATCGAGATCGTTTTCCGAAATGGCGTCGGCAACCTCATAGGCTTCTTCGATGGTGTGCGGCGCGATGGTCTCAAAGGACTGTTCCAAGTCCCATGGACAACCGCCATTCGGGTTGCGGAGCTGCGCCATGATGTCGAGGAGGCGTTGAGTTTGGTCGGTCATCACAAAGCCTTTTGAGATTGAAAAGGTATCCAAGTGGAGAGGAGCGATCCTAACGAATGGGCTACGATAAACATCTATTGACGCAAACTCACTGAATTCGCAGTGTGTTGCAGTAATAATAGAAGTGAAAGTCGCAGAAATACGCATGTTACAGCCATGATGTAATTTGTTCTGTGTTGCATTTGAAAACGATGCAAAAGTTGCACAATCGGCGTCCAAAATGCGGTGAGTCAGGATTGGTTTCAAGGAGAAATGGAGTTGGGAAAATCGTCGCGCTCTGTTGTGTGGGAAGTGGGCCGCGAAAAGCGGACTACTTCACATGCAATTGAGTGCAATTCCTTTGCTCTTAAAGCTTTCTCTGGGGCATGGAATTGAAAACTGATTATGAATGAAGGCAGTCAGCTGATGATCCAAAAGCAGACTAGATTTGTCGAAACTGATTAAGTCCGAGATTAGCCAGAAAAAGACTATCTGGCAATTTATCCATCTGTGAGAACGGCACATGGTTGAACGGTCTTCGTAGGAAACCTTTCTATAGTCCTGGAGCTGAGTTAGTCGGGAACTACTTCCCCTGCGCCTTCATCTCGCTACTAACAAGATCGAAGAGTGGTTGTGGCCCAAATTTCGTCAGCGGCTTTCCATTAACAAAGAACGTTGGCGTCTTGCTTACGCCGATGGCTCTTATATCTGCCGCTTCCTGATTAAGCACCGCGACAACGTCCGGCTTTTTAGCTTGTTTCCGTGCAGCCTCGAGTAGTTGTGCGAAGGCTTCAGTGGAGGGCTGATGAAAAGCCGCGTGGCGCAGGACCAGTTGCGTCTTTCTTGAGAACGCCCTACTTCAATGACACACTACCTCAACCCAAAAACTCCAAGAGAAGTTTACGTCAGAATTTAGTTGATCGAGAACCCAAAGTGGAATGCAGGCCACTATTATGTATAGCGGCCTGCATATGGTGTTTCTAACCTTTCTTGTGATCGTGTCTGGTGGGCTTGCCCATCGCAGAACGAACAACTTCTAGATAATGGATCGCTTCATCATCTTTACCTTGCTGACAGTACTCTTTCGCAATACGAAGTTGGCTTTTGATGCCAATCTGTCGACTGCCATCAACTCTACGGTAACCACCATCATTCCAAGCCTTCTCGACCTGTTGCACTTGTGTTTGGCAACTTTCTTCCGCCGAGGCCGGCATGGAAACCACGAGGCCAAGGGCAACAGCGGTGCATCCAGCAATATGGGTGAATTTCAACATTTTCATTCCTTTCATGGGGATTGATAGAATTTCTCTTTAGTCAACTTGATTGCGGGCAGGTCAGCGTCTGCGGCTAACCTCCCGTGTGTTTGTGCCGGGGCTTTTGGCCTATTGCAGACCGCACAACTTCGAGGTAGTGGATTGCTAGATCGGCTTTTCCTTGATCGCAGTACTCCTTTGCTTGGCGAAGCTGGCCTCGAATGCCGTGCCGCCGTTTAGCTGAAATTTTCGTCCAACCGCCGCCTTTCAATGCCTCTTCAACCTGACGGTATTGGTCGTGGCAGGTTTCTTCCGCCACGACTGGGGACACATAGAAAAGGCCGAAAACCGCTAAGGTGGTTATGCGGACACTAGTTTTCTTCAACATCACCTTTCCCCCCATTCTCTACAGCGAGGGTTCTTTAGCGACATCAGCGTACCTGATGGGTTCGACGCCAATAGTTGAGTTGCCCTTTCGAGAATGTCTCGTAGAGAGAAGGCAGCAAAACCAGGGTTAGCAAGGTGGAGGAAACCAGACCACCGACGACGACTGTCGCCAAGGGGCGTTGGATTTCCGACCCGACACCGCTGGAAAGCAGCATGGGAATAAGACCCAAGGCTGCGATAGCCGCCGTCATCAGAACCGGCCGCAAACGCGACTGGGCCCCTTTGAGGACTCCCTCAAGTACCGCCATGCCTCCTTGGAGATTCTGGTTGATGGCATTGACCATCACCACGCCGTTCAAGACGGCGACGCCAAACAACGCGATAAATCCGATGGATCCCGGCACCGAAAGGTACTGGCCGGTCAGGTAGAGCGCGACGATTCCGCCAATGAGCGCCAACGGCACATTGAGCATGATCAGGAATGCCTGCCCCAACGATTGGAATGCCAGATAAAGCAGGAGGAAAATCAACAACAAGGACAGCGGAACGACAATCATCAGACGCTCCTGGGCCCGTTGTTGGTTCTCAAACTGACCGCCGAACACCACTGAATATCCTGGTGGCAGCTCGATTTTCTCCTCGATCGACCGACGCAACTCATCGACCAGGCCGCCCATGTCGCGTCCTTCGACGTTGGACTGGATAACCACGCGGCGCTGGACATCGTCCCGGCGGATCTGTGGCGGCCCTTCAATCATCGAGACTTCGGCCACATCGCCGAGCTTCACCCAAGCCCCATTCGCCGCCTGCAAAATCAAGTTGCGAATGGCGTTCGGGTCGCCACGGTATTTCTTGTCGAGGCGGACATAAATGTCATAGCGCTCGTTGCCCTGGATAATCTGGCCGGCAGCAACTCCGCCAATGGCGTTTGAGACCAGGTCCATGACCGTGCCGACGGATATGCCGTAGCGAGCGAGGGCCGCCCGGTTAGGCATTATCGACAATTGGGCCTCCCCGGCGATCTGCTCCAAGGCCACACCGCGTGTACCTTTGGTGCCTTTCGTCAGAGCTTCGATCTCCTGGCCCTTCTTGACCAGAACGTCGAGATCGGGACCAAACAGCTTGATCGCCAGTTGCGCTCGAACGCCGGAGAGCAATTCGTCCACCCGCGTCGCGATGGGTTGGGAGAAGGAGAACAGCAGGCCTGGATGGACCTCCATCGCCTCCTGCATTTTACTCTGCAGCTCTTGCCTGTTTTCCGCCGTCGTCCATTCCTCGATCGGCTTAAGGCCGACTAGGATTTCGACATTGGAAACCGGCTCCGGGTCGCCGCCCAATTCGGGTCGGCCGACACGACTGGAGGCGTAGGTGACCTCGGGGAAGGCCAGAACCTTCTTCTCTAGTTTGCGGGCAACGTCGAGTGACGTTTCAAGACTCGAAGACGGTGCCAGGGTTACACGAATATTGAGTGAACCTTCTTCAAGCTCGGGGACAAACTCTGTTCCCAACTGCGGCACGAGCGCCAAGGCGCCCACTAGCCCCGCCGCAGCAAAGCCCGAAATTGGCCAGGGGAACCGAACGATGGTCGGTAGGGTGGCATTATAGAGCTTATCGATCGGCTTGAAGACAAAACTGTCTCGATGACGGACGCCCTTTGTGAACAAGAACGACGCAAGCGCCGGAACGACAATGAGGGCGACAAACAACGAGGCCAACATCGCGATGACGATACTGAGCGCCATGGGTTGGAAGAGTTTTCCTTCCACACCCTCCAAGGAAAACAGCGGCGCGAAAACGATGACGATGATTAGTACGGCAAAGAACACCGGACGCCCGACTTCCTTGGCCGCCTCTTGGATACGCAGCCGGAAACCATGCCCTTCCCCTACATCTTCCTCATGCCCCATGGGACGGGAAAGATGGGAGAAGATGTTCTCCATCATCACCACCGAACCATCGACCATCATGCCAATCGCGATCGCCAGACCGCCGAGCGACATGAGGTTGGCCGAAATGCCCCAGTGCGCCATGGCCATCAGGGCGAGTCCAATGGAAATCGGCACCGAGATGAGCACCAACAGCGCCGCCCGCAGGTTCATCAGAAACAGTAGAAGCACGACGACGATCAGGACAAAGGCTTCCAAGAGGGCCTTACTGACAGTATCGACCGCCTTGGTGATCAAATCGCTCTGATCATAAATCGGTTCAAGTGTTACACCTTTGGGCAAAGCCTTCTGAATTGTCGGTAGACGGTTGTTGACCGCATCGGTGACAGCCTTGGTATTAGCGCCTAAGCGCTTGAGGACGATGCCTGTAACCACTTCGCCGAGCGCCACAGACTCGCCGTTGGGTTCTCGCTTTGTGATGGTCACGGCTCCTTGTCGGATCTCGCTGCCAAAGGCGACCTTGGCTACATCCTGAACCCGCACGACCGTACCATCGGCCTCCTTGATTGGCACATTGGCAATATCAGTCAGGCCATTCTCGCCGGCCCTCATCCAACCGACACCACGGATGACCAGCTGTTCGGCCCCTTTGTCGAGGTACCAGCCTCCTGCATTGCGGTTGCTGTTTTCAACGGCCTCGGCGACGTCGTCGGCGGTCAGGCCGTAACTGAGCAGCCGGGACGGATTGACCTGAACCTGGTATTGCCGAACCTTACCGCCGAACGAGAGGATGTCGGTAACCCCGTCGACCGGCATCAGGAGCAACTTAACCACCCAGTCGTTGAGGCTGCGCAGGGCCACTACGTCGTATTGCTCGGGGTTGTCAGAGCGCAGAATGTACTGGAATACTTGCCCCAACCCAGAGGTGTTGGGGCCCATTTCAGGCGACCCGACCCCTTCTGGAATCTGCTCTTTCGCAGCCTGGAGCTTTTCGAAAACCAATTGCCTCGCAAAGTAAATATCGGTCCCTTCCTTGAAGACGACCGTCACTACGGAGAGCCCAGTTTTGGAAATGGATCGCACTTCCTCTACGTCAGGTGCGGAATACATAACCGCTTCGATGGGATAGGTGATGAGTTGTTCGACCTCTTCGGCCGCCAAGCCTTGCGCCTCGGTGTTGATCGAGACTTGGACGTTGGAGACGTCAGGAAAAGCATCGAGGTTGAGATTGGGCAAAATCGCAAGGCCGCCGACCAGCGTGCCGAGCAACACAAGGACAACCATAAACCGGCTGGCGATGCCCGCTTCAATGATCTTATTGAGCATGATGAAACCGCTTTAGTGATTGTGGACCTGGAAGCTGCCTTTGGCGGCTTCCGATTGGACGAAGAAGGCACCGCGGGTAACGATCCGGGTTCCTTCTGGCAACCCTTCGATGACCGTGCGGCTTTGGGTTTGCCGGACTGTCTCGATCTCTCTGAGAGCAAACTTGCCCTCCGCGTCCTCGACAAAAACGGCCAAGTCCCCATCGGGGGATTTAATGACGGCTTCGGTAGGAACCGAGAGAACCGGTTTGGGATCGAGGACCAGATCAACATCAACAAACTGCCCGGGTTTAAACTGACGATCGTGGTTTGGCAGCTCCAACCTCAAGCTTACGGTTCTAGTGGTCTCGTCAATCTGACTCAGGACCTGTTTGACAGCTGCATTGCGGGTTTGTCCGTCAAACCGGACCAGCGCTGGGGTTCCTGGTGTAATACCGCGGCTCTGCCCGATACTGATTTTGGCATCAACCCAGACAGTGGTTTGATCGACGATTTCGAAAACCGCGCGCCCAGGTTCAATCAATTCGCCAAGACGGAAAGCGTCATTGACAATTACTCCGTTCTGCTCAGCTATTAGGTCAAATGAACCGAGGTTCTTGGCTTTGCCGGTTTGGGTTAGTTCACGAATGTCGTCGGGCGCCATGCCGTAGGTTTCAAGCTTTGCTGTCGACTGTTGAAAGGCGAGATAGGTTTCCGTGTAGCGCTTATCGGAGACAATACTCTTGCCTAGCTTTTGGACGCGCCGCCATTCTTGAGAGGCGATCAGATGCTCTCCTTGAGCATCAGCCATTTCAACACTGAACAAAGTTGCCAAGACGGTGCCCTTGGACACCGTCTTACCCAACAAGGCGTGACGCTTTTGGATAATGGCCGGAATGCGAGGCGTCACTACGCTGGCATTGTATTCATTGACCCGCACTTCCCCAGGCGCATTTAAAAGCGAGGGCAAAGCGGCCCTTTTTAGGGGCGAAACGACGATCGAGGCGAGGTCACGGCTATAGGGGGGAATAGAAATGCCGCCCCCTTCTTTTTCGCCGTCGTGCGCGCCTTCCCCTTCGTGAGAATCTTCGGCTTCACCATCATGACCCGACTTGGCGGCCGCGTGATCTCTGTCGTTGTGCTGGTTCTTTGACTCCGACCTGTGGGGCGCTTCGTGTGCAACATGATCATCGTCAGCGGAAAGGGCCGGGGAGAAGGGAAGTGACACGGCCAATGCGAGGCCGAGCGCGGGGGCTTTTGCAAATGAAACAATCGGGCTGTCCGTCATTATTTTTCTCCTAGGAAAAGGGGCATCTTGTTGGAGTCGATGAGCCAGCGAGACAGGGCAGACCAGGCCTGACCTTTAAGGCGCACGCCGTTTTTGGTTGCCTCAATGGTCTCCTTGATTTTGACTAGATACTCAGTGGTGCCGATTTCACCGGTCCGCCAGAGGCGCCCCAGCACCTTGGATTGCTCTTCGATTGATGTGATGCTTTGGGTTCTCCAAAGCTCATGGGTGCGACGCGCAAGCTCGTAGCTTTGGAACGACGACATGGCTTGGCGTTTTCTGACAAAACGTTCGGCCAGTTCTTCCTGCTCGGCTTCAAGTCGTTCAGCTTCCGCCGCCCGTACTTCGGAACTACCGCTGCGCAAGACCGGAAGGGGAATGGAAAGGCCGACCGTGACGAACTTGGCCTTGCCTTCTGTGCCGCCATTCAAGCTAAAGGTGGGATCGGGGATGCGACCCGCCTTTGCCGCGCGCACACCAACAGCTGCTTTTTTGACGGAAATGCCCGATGCACGGACACTTGGCAGACCGGCTACGAGCTTCTTGAAATCAGGCCTTGCGAAAACAGGAAGTGTGTTTGGCAGGTTTGGTAAAGCAGTGGAGTCACACCGGCATAAAGTTTCCAGGTCGATTCGTGCTTGTTCAAGAAGGCTGTTGGCTTCGATTCCAGAACGCAATGTTTCGGCGAGCGCCAGTTTGGACAGGGACAGGTCTGTTGCACTGGTTTCCCCGGATCGGCGTAGCGCCTCGGCCTGTTTGATGAACTGGCCCATGACCTGCTCTTGCCGAACGGCCATCTTTGCTTCGTCTTTCGCCGCAGTGTAAGCAGCCAAAGCCGAAAGAATCTCACCTTCAAGTTCCAGCTTTCGATCCCGGTCCTTGAGTTCTGCGAGAGCTACGTCAAGCAGACCATGCTGGCGTTGGATGGCTTGTTTGACTCCGAAATCCGTTGTCAGCGAAATGCCGATTTCACGGGATCGTTCGGCTTCAGGTTTAGAGCCGTCAGGCTGTACATCCGTGTCGCGGTTAGTGCCCGAAAGTTCCAGTTCCGGGTTGGCTATTGGCTGGTCCAACACGGCTGCCTGACTGCGCGCCCTCGCAATTGAAGCGAGCCCTAGTTTAGAGAAATCGTGTGTTTCAACCGCCGTCTTGATGAAGTTGCGCAAGTCTGTCGGCCAGAGGGTGGCTGCAGCAATTTTTGACTCGGTCTCAGCACCGTTTACAACAGCGGGAAACCAGACCTGAGCAGCGACACAAGTCGCTACAAGTAGTTTTTTCATAATTTTCACCGTCTTTGATCCGTTTCCCGAATTGGGGTCAAACGGAGATCCTTTTAAAAGCGAATGCTTCGGAAAAAGGCGTCGCCAAAAAGACGGTCAGAAAGGTTGCGCAGCAGTAACACAAGGGTCTAAGCCCCTTGAAAATACCGGCAATACAAACAACCGCCTTAGTGGCGACGCGGACGGTGAATCAAACTTGGAGAACGGTGATTTTTTTGACTTTGAGCGTAAACGCCGGTTCGGCGAGGCTATCACCGAATTCAATATTGCGCTTTTGATGAGAACGCTCAGGTGGCGACGTCGTCAGATAATAAAGGACGACCCCAGTAATTGGGGTCAAATCCCCTAATGAAACTTGGAAATTTAGAGACCCGTCTTTTGTCAGCTGCAGGTCCCGGTGGAATCCTTCGGTAGAATCGAGTGGAAATGGTTTTCCACTATCGACCACGACAACCTCAAATTCTTCATTAGGGGTCCCATAGTCTCCCGCAACCGCATGATCGACCCTCTCTATCAGAACGTCACCATTCTGCTCAATACACATCGCCAATAGGCTATCGACCCCCATTCCTACAAGGAAATAGGCCGACAAGGCGATGAAAGCGCAGATTTTCTTGGTTCGAGTCATTCGGTACAGGTGTTCGAAAAGGAAGCCGGTAACTGTCGGCAGCTTGATTAGAGGTCAAATAGGGCAAAAAAATGTCTTAAATGACTTCCAATGCCGAAACAACAAAAAAACTTTGTCTAACTAATCTTCATTTGGAACAGGCTACTTCCCCTGCGCCTTCATCTCGCTACTAACAAGATCGAAGAGTGGTTGCGGCCCAAATTTTGTCAGTGGCTTTCCATTAACAAAGAACGTTGGCGTCTTGCTTACGCCGATGGCTCTTATATCTGCCGCTTCTTGATTCAGCACTGCGACAACGTCCGGCATCTTTGCTTGTTTCCGCGCAGCCTCGAGGTCGAGCCCCGTGTTCTGAACGACTTCCCAAACGTTGGTCGCGCTTTTTCCGTGCGGGGCCCAGAGGGCTTGGGTCTCATATAGCCTCTCAAGGACCGGCTCAAAGACATTTTGCATCCGGGCTGCCTCGAGTAGCGCGATGGCTTCAGCGGAGGGCGCGTGGAAAGCCGCGTAGCGCAGGACAAGCCGCGTCTTTCCCGGGAATACGCCCATGATCTCCTTAACGATCGGATGGAAGGCCCTGCAAGCCTCGCAGGCTGGATCAAAAAATTCGACGATCGTGACAGGTGCGTCCTTCGGTCCAAAAGTCGGAGAATAGGGCCTGACAAGAGGTGTACTGCCCGTTACCGCAGGGGCAACCTTTTCAGTTTTGTTGTTGGTTGCAAAAAATGCTGCGCCACCGAAGCCGACAAGGGCTCCGGCTGCAATACCAAGTATGAGGGTACGCCTGTTCATCGAGGGTCCTTTCGGCGGGATAGTATAAGTAAAATGACAACGGAGAGAAAAGAGAGGAACGAGAGATATGGCAATGGAACGATGCCAAAAAGAGTCATGTCCGCACTCGTACAAGATGGTCCTGTCTGGGAACAGGGCTGGATGGTTTCTGGGATGATCCCAGCGTAAAGAAGGCTATGCCAGAGAGCCACCAGTCCGCCAATCGCGGCCAAGGGCAGACCATAGCGCCATACATTCCCATCATTGGTGAAACAGGCAATGCCAAGAATAACCGCAAGAGGGAACATAGCGATACGCTGATACCAGCAGAGCTGGCAGGGGGCTTGACCAAGCACTTCGCCGATAAACAAGGCCCCCAGGGTGGCCGATAGGGATATCAACCAAGCAAGAAGGAGCAAGCGCCACTCCTTACTTACGGGCTGGGTTTCAGAACTACTTCCCGGATGAGGTAGGGATGACATGATTCAACTACCTTACGATTTCCGACAGCCGCTTTGCCATGTCGTCCGGCGACATACCATAGGCGAACTTAACAATGAACGTTCCATTGGGAGCCATTAGAAAAACGCTGGCCGAATGATCCATGGAGTAGTCGTCTTTGTCCCCCGACGTCGATGCCACCTTTTCATATTTGACCTTGTAGACTTGAGCCGCCCTTTCAATGAGTGGCTGGCTGCCAGTAAGACCAATAAATCCAGCATTGAAATTAGACAGATATTGACGGATCACCCGGGGAGAATCCCTTTTTGGATCGACCGAAATGAATATCGGTTGGATCTTGGCAGCCTTCGGACCCAGCATATCCAATGCGTCGGAAATCACTTGTATGGTCGTTGGACAGATATCTGGGCAAAACGTATAGCCGAAAAACACCAGTTTGAATTTTGAAGGATAATCGGAATCGGTTACCGGCTCGCCAAATTGATTGATAAGCATGTATCGCCCACCAATTGAAGAGCCGCTTTCAGCGGATGCTTGACCGCTATAAGCGACCAGAGCAAATAACATCGTCAAACCAAGGGCGACTTTCCGACCGTATCTAAGCATTCCATTCAACATGTTCACCTCACCAAAAGTATCGTCTGCACGACGGGCAAATGGTTAATGTCGACACCATTCCCTTGACGCCTATTTCTCCCAGCCTGGGTTAGGCCGTTTCACTAAGGGGCCGCCGTACTTGGCGTCGATTCCGGCAAAGCAGTTGGCAATTGTGTTGAAGTTAAAACTCATCAAATCTTCGTACAGTTTGGGTCCCGGCTTGAATTTCGTTGCGAAGGAATCCAGTTCCGCGACAACGATTTGGGCTCCCTCGGATACAAACGAGAGCTTTTCCGACGTCAGTCCCGCTTCGGTGAACAAACAGGTTTTTCCTTTGCCTGCCAGAGAGGTCCGCGCTTTCAGAAGATTTGCCATTTCGGCAGATTGCCCAGGTTCAGGGGCTAGAAATTCTTGAATCCGCAATGCGTATGATTGCTCGAAGTACTGCTGCGTATCGTGATAAGCCCAGGCTTTCCCCGCTGCTATGGCGCGAAAACCATACTCGAAAACTCTGTCCAACCGGGCGACGTTTAGTTTCAAGTCTTTTCGATTCTTGTTGTATTTGCCGGCATTTCGAGGATCGACGCTCACCAGCGCATTGTGCAACACATCGACGAAAACTTCCGCATTACGGACGTCCAGCCATAGATACGGATTCCTTTTGTTCTCATCCCACCTGGCATTAAGAATCTTGAACTCGTCGCTTGAAAGCATCTCCAAAACTTTAACCCGCTTCGGAAGGGTTTTCAGGGGTGCGACAAGGAATGCTTCCAACTCCGGTCCCATCCAGACGACCAGATCGTTCTTTGCAAGACCCGCAGCTTGTTTCTCGGTCATTGAGAAATCCAAGGGAGTGTTTTTCCCGGTTACCAATAGCCGGGGCTCGCCAACTCCTTTCATCAACGCGGCAACGAGCGAATGAACGGGCTTGATGCTGACAGCAACCTGCGGGGCAGATGCCCAAGCAGAGCTGGTGGCAACTAAAATGGCGAAAACAGCAATACTAAGTTTCTTCAGAATCATTGAGGGCCTCTTGAACCATTGTTGGAGATCAATAAGAAGAGGGGTTAAATCCGTCGTAACGTTTTTGAGACTCATCATCTTGCCGACATTGCGCCGGGGCCGAGAACATCGACCTTGATACTGATCTCACCGGCTCTCTCAAATTTCAGCACTAAAGGAAGGGTTGTTCCTTTCTCTAGGGGCGCAGTCAGCCCCATTAACATGACGTGGTATCCACCTGGCTTTAGTTCTACGGTCGATTTGGACGGTAGGTCGAGTTTTTCGGCGGACCGCATTCGCATGATGCCACCGTCTTTGTAGGACTCGTGCAAGCCGGCATGTTTGGCATTTGAAGACTTGATGGCAATAAGTCTGTCAGGGTGTTCCCCATTGTTCCTAAGCGTCAAAAAGGCTCCGCCTGATTTTGCAGCGCCAAACGTAGCCCGAGCGAATGGGTCACTGACGGTAATATCGCCGGAAACGAAATCCGCAGCTTGGGATGCATGGACGGAAAAGGATATGAGGGCGGTGAAGAGTACGCCAACCTTGGCAATAAGCTTCATGGATTACTCCTTTGGTCACGATTCACCCGGTTAAACGGGAAATCGAATGGTTAGCTAGGTTGTTGAATTGCTAACCGGCCAAAGGTGGGCCGCGGGATACTCGCTTGATGTTCTTCGAACTATAGACTTCGCCCGCTGCCATTGGCAGGCACCCGCCAGAGGTCATTGGGTTGAGCGGCGTAATCTGTGTGCTTTCAACGCGGGCTTGACCTGTACTTACACTTTCAGCTTCGCAAGCATTGCAAAGCAAGTGCTCTTCGTGGCGCGGATCGGCTTTGCCCTGAATAACAAGGTTATGCGAAGCAAAAGAATCACATGCCGCTAAAGGCTCCGAGCTAGGCTCAATGTCTACATAGGCTTGTACGGGTGTCGATTGCGCCAACGAGACCAGAATATGAATGAAGAACGCAAGCAGCCCCAGGCCACCTTTTGCAAGGCGGCCAAACTTCGGATTAGAATTCCGGTGGGGATGCTTCGTTCTTTCCATGGGTTAGCTATATAGCGTTTTGGATAGGATGCAAACTTGACCTTGGTCGTGTATGGGAAAAACTCCCAGTCTCATTTAAAGAAACAAATACCGAGGTACCTTGGCTCGGTAGGCGTCATAGTTTTCCCCAAAACGTTCTTCCAGGGCGGTTTCCTCCTGTAACACCTGAAAATGAATGAGGCCGAGTCCGGTGGCGGCATAGGCAATGATTCCACTGGTTCCCGTAACAAGAATTGCGCCGAATAGGAAAAGGAACATGGCTAAATAGACTGGGTTTCGACTGAAGGCGAACAAGCCCGTACTGATCAGTGGATCCGAAGCTTGATTGTCTACTCCAGCTCTCCAAGAGCTCTTCATCTGGCGAGACGCCATGGCAAAGAGGCCTATGGCCAGTGCTTCGAAGACAAGTCCAACCAAAACCACTGAGGCGTTACCGAAAAGTACAACATTGATGCTTTCCGGCAACAAGGACCTTCCCTGCGCGAAAAGTACGGTTTCAATGACTAGAACGAGCGAAAACACTGGCAAGCCAAATTCGACAATTCGGACGACGCCCTTGGTGTCGCGGCCAAATACGATGGGTGACCTGTGATACGAGAACCTAGTGATTAGGTTGCGCAATATAAAGGCCAGCCAAAACAGAATAATGAGTGCGACCTGCAGCCATGCCGAAGCGTCAAGAATATATCCGGTCATTGGTTGTTCCTCCTAACGAGATCGGGCTGATCGCTTTTCAGCGACGGCCTGTGAGATGATTTGAACGGAAGCGGAAAGAAACAAGCCAGCCATGATGGCCCCAACAATCAGGTCGGGAAGAGCAGCATTGGTTCCCCAGACGCCAAAAGCAGCGACCACAACGGCAATATTGCCAATTGCATCGTTGCGGGTGCAAAGCCAGGCCGAACGGATATTGGCGTCTCCCTCCCTATAACTGAGCAGAAGAAATGCGGAAGCTACATTCGCCAGCAGGGCCAAAACTCCAATGCTGCCCATGACCTCGGCTTGAGGCACGCTTGAATTAAAAAACTGAACTGCCGTCGAGCCCAGAACCCAAACTCCCATGAGAAGCAAACTCGCGCCTTTGAGAATGGCGACGTTTGATCTTGTTTGCAGCGACGCCCCAATGACCGCCAAAGAAATGGCGTAGGTCAGAGAGTCGCCGAAAAAATCTAGGGAGTCGGCAAGAAGAGCCTGGGATTGGGCCACATTTCCTGCCGTTATCTCGACGGCGAACATCGCAGCGTTGATTGCCATAACGCCCCAAAGGCGTTTTCGATAACCTTCCGACATGCCGTTGAAGGGCTCATTGGATTCTTCTCGTTCTACATTTTTGCCAGTCATCCGGTTTTCCTGGGTCAGTTCCATTTCTCGATCCTCTTGTGATCTGTTTAGAGTAGTGTAATATCTCTAGTCACTAGAGGTTCAAGGACTATTTTTTATGCTTTCAATTGGCCAGTTAGCAAGGCGCTCCGGCGTCAAAATTCCGACCATTCGTTATTACGAACAGGTTGGATTGATGAGCACTCCGGAAAGAACCGCAGGTAATCAGCGACGATACACGAAGGAACAGATGGAACGTCTGTCGTTTATCCGGCATGCGCGAGGCCTCGGCCTACCAATTGAGGATATAAAGGACCTCATAGAGCTAGGGAGCCACCCTGAAATGGACTGTGGAGCCGCCCACCAAATCGCCGACAAACAGCTTGAAACAGTCAGAGAAAAAATTAAAAAACTTAGGCGCCTCGAAAAAGAACTGAAACGCATCGCCTCCGAACACGATACTGGACAAGTAGGTGATTGCTTCGTCTTGCAGTCACTCGTAGAGCATAGGCTCTGTTGACTGTCATTTTCCTTTTAAAAAAGGTGGCATATAACCTGCTTATCGTGGCGGTATTGTCGGCTTAGGGTCAGGAGGTGATGTTGCTAGTGAAACGGGCTTCTGTCTGCACATAGCCAGAAACAAACAGTTCAGCACAAAATAAGCACCCTAATTGTCTTCATTACCCACAAGAACGCCTCCTATTTCGGCCGGCAAAAAGGACTACTAAAAAGTAGATTGGTACTTGGTCTGTAATTCAGATTACAGCTCATCCCCAGCTGAGCCTAACTCATATAAACCAAAGTTCTAAATCCCTTAAAACGGCACCTGGGTTGATTGGCGGGGACGCCCATTCGTGTTTCGTTGCTTGCATCGATTTTCACCTACGAGCAACGAGATGGACACGACTGTCATTTCAACAAAACCGGGATCGGAAGAACAAACCACGAGCCATAAGCTATTGGTTTGGGATTTGCCGCTAAGACTCTTTCACTGGTCTCTGGTGAGTGTAGTCGTCATCGCTGCTATCACAGGGTTTCTCGCTCCTGAATGGTGGTTGGATATTCACGTTGTGGCGGGCTACGCGGTCGGCATTCTGCTGACGTTTCGTGTCGTCTGGGGCATTGCCGGAAGTCACTACAGCAAGTTTGCGACCTTCCCGCTATCACCATTAGAAGCCTTCAATCATCTACGTTCCATTTTAAAAGGATCTCCGGCCCAGCATCTTGGTCACAACCCCGTTGGGGCCTGGATGATTATCATCCTTCTCGCGACTTTGGCGGCACTCGTTGTGAGTGGTTTGGTCGTCACTGGTGGGCTGGAAAAAACAGGGCCCTTAGCTTCCTTCATTCCTTTCAAGATAGGCGAGGCCACAGCCGAATTTCATGAAGTAGTAGCTTGGGTCTTGGTTGGATGTATTGGCATTCACATTGCCGGCGTCCTTCTTGAAACAGTTGTTTACCGTCACCCGGTCTTGAGTGCCATGATTACGGGCCTCACGGAACACTCAAACAAGAAAACAGGAACGAGCGCGACAGGTTTTGGAAAACGTGGGGTCTACGTTTTTGCCACGGCAGCATCAGTTCTTTTGGCTCTCGGCTTCACTTTCACGAAGCTTTCGCCCCAAGCTGTTCCAAGCGTCCAATATCCTCCCGTTTATCTTTCAGAATGTGGCGATTGCCACGACGCATACCACCCGAGCCTAGCCAGCAAAAAAACTTGGCAGGCAGTCTTGAGCGACTTGACTGACCACTACGGTGAAGACGCGTCCTTAGATCAGGAAATAGTTGAAGAAATTGCAATTTTCCTGACTGCCAATCAGGCCGATAAATTCGATACAGAAGTGGCCTATCGGATCGGTCGTTCAGTGCCGCTGTCAACACTACGCATGACAGATACTAAACTCTGGAAAGAGCGCCACGCAGATATCCCCCAAGCAACGTTTAGCCACAAAGCCATCGGTTCGAAGATCAATTGCTCCGCCTGTCATAGAGATGCGGCAACCGGGCGCTTTGACGATCACGAAATTCAAATTCCAGACGGAGTCGAAGAATGAAATCAGTCTATAGAAAACCACTTTTTGCGATTGTCGCCGGAGCGGTAATTGCCACAGCATCGTTGCCGGGAACCAGTGTTGCCGGTAGTTCAGACAAACAAATACTGGCCGACTATCTCACCAGTGCCAAAACACAAAACCCCGGACTTGAGGCTTTCTCCGCTGACCGTGGGCGAAATCTATTTCTGTCCAGCCCAGCAAGCGGCAAACCGGATACGCCCTCCTGCACATCCTGTCATTCCACTGATCCATTGAATTCCGGTCGGACCAGAGCGGGAAAAGATATTGCCCCTATGGCTCTGTCTAAAACACCTGCTCGCTACACGGACCGCAAGAAGGTTGAGAAGTGGTTTCGCCGAAACTGCAAAAGCGTTCTTGGGCGCATCTGCACGCCTCTGGAAAAGGGCGACATCATCACCTTCATGATCAGCCAATAACGAGTTCCTTTAGGAGTACTAAACTATGTTTAAATTCCCCCAAATCGCCATTGCAACGGCAACTGGTTTTATTGTGGCAAGCGGCTCGGCCATTGCCGATGAAAGATACAACCCAGTCAAAGACCAAACGACGTTGAAGGAATGTGGGGCTTGTCACATGGCATTTCAGCCTCAGATGCTACCCGCAAAATCCTGGGAAAAGATCATGGATGGATTGTCGGATCATTTTGGCGAGGATGCGTCTCTCGACAAAGAAACCGTTGCCCACCTCAAGAAATATCACGTAGAGAACGCCGCCAACTCCAAATGGTGGGGCGGCAAGTTCATGCGAGGCTTGTCTGACTCATCGGCGCCCCTGCGGATTACGGAGACGCCTTACTGGGTTCGCGAGCACAATGAAGAGGTGCCGAAATGGGCCTGGAATGACCCCAAGGTGAAATCGAAGGCCAATTGTCTCGCCTGCCATCCTCGTGCGGTAAAAGGCGATTATGACGACGACTAAGTAACGGCTTGGCTTGTATTGGGATTGTGGGCGTCTACAATTCTGATACATCGCCGCGATAAAAGGGGGAAGCAATGAAAAGCAAAAAGTCCTTTGAGGTAAAATCCCTCATCGTGTCGTTTGTCATCATCGCCATCAGCGAGGCGTTTTTTCTGATCGATGTGGCGGCTGATTTTTTCTACGTCGATATCGATACTACCTGGATCGATCATAGTTCCATTGAACTGATTTCTGCGGTGACCCTTGCTTTTGCTCTCATAGTGATCGGATACCAGATTAAACGGCTCCTAAAGCAACACCGAGAAGCGCAGGATGCCGTTCAGGTCGCCAAAGGAGAACTCCTTTCAGTTGTCTATGCAAAGTTTGATGACTGGCAGCTAACAACATCGGAACGAGATATTGCTCTGCTTCTTATGAAGGGGCTGACAACCCAAGAAATTGCAGATGTCCGCTCTACATGGCAAGGCACGGTCAAGAGCCAAAGCAGCGCGATTTATCAAAAAGCCGGCATAAAAAATCGCAACGAACTGGTAGCTTATTTTGTTGAGGATTTGCTTGATACAGAGCAGGGGGAAGAACGAGTGGCAAAGTTTATAGATCAGGAAGCAGCTTCGTCAGTCTGTAAGTGAAATATGAAGTGATTCACAGTTTCAAGAAGGTCCGCTATGGGTCAGGAAGGGACTTAACTAGCTTCGATAGGTCTAGTCGGTTATTGGTGCATCAGCGGACTGGTTCCATGCCCAACCCTTAAGGGCCTTTAATGCCTCTTGATGGTCTTCAAAGAATCTCAGCCAAGCTTTCATACCGCCATTTTCACCTACAGAGAGAAACATGGCCTTGTGGGACGCAAGTAGGAGCTGAACCTGTTCTTCCAGCTCTTCTATCCTTGCCTGCTTCTTTGCTAGTTGTTTTTGAAGATTGGTTCTAGACGTCTTGTCGGCTTTCTCCATGAGTAGGCGCATTTCACGTTGGCGCTTTGCCCATTCACCCAATCGATCATTTCGCCAGTTGTCCCGTGTTATGTCGGACGCGTTCTTGATCGCTCCTTCTGAGAACTTAACTAGTCCACGAGCCGTAATGGTTTCGTTCTCTTTGAGCATTCCCTCCAGAAGAACAACGAGCTTACGGTCGAGTTCCGATGCCTTTTGGGATTTTCTGTTGGGGTATTCAAACGAATGCATCGAGGGAAGGGCCTCCGTTGTCGCCAATCTTGTCTGATAGATCTCGGCCATCAACGAAGGGCATGTCTCCCTCGGATGAAACGAGCAGGATTTCAATGTTCCTGAGAAGCCGGTCAGCGTGTTCTAGTTGGTTTCGAAGTCCGATACCGCCTTTGCGGCTCTCCATTTTGTCGATTGACGCCAGTATTTTGTCTCTCAGGCTTTCTAGGGTTGCCCGCTGCCGATCGACGAGGCAGGCGATGAGGTATTTACACCCGTCGAAGCACTGAAGGTGTTTGGTGCAAGGATCAACTAGAAAGCTGTTCACGCAGTAGCCGTAAGGCGTCGCGTGGAAACCGTCGGCTTCGACACTTAAGAAAGCGAAGGCCTCCTCGTCACCATTTTCTCTCTGAATTCTCTTGAACTGATCGACTAGTGGACCGGATGCCTTCCCCGATGCGATAAGGCTGGCGACTGTTCGCGGTTTTTCGGGAAGAGCCTTGGCCGGGGAGGGGAGATCCATATCAGCAAGGTCTTCGGCAAGGCTACGGTGATCGTAGACGTAGCTCTGCGCCACACTTCGCCTGTTGAAACGTTTGGTAATCAGGGTGTCGGCAATGCCAAGTCTGAAGAGTTCGGTGTTCTGAAGGTGGCGCAAAGCATGGGTATTGATGCTTCTTTGTCGATCTTCCTCACTCTCTCCGTAACGGGCGAAGATTCCGTTCTTTCTGCCGTCCAAAGAGTTAATCAGGTCGTCAGGTGTTGCTCGGCCTACGCCGAAGCATCGAGTGACGTCACAGATACCGCCTTCACGGCCTTCGCTTAAGGATCGTTTCGGAGCCAGAAAAAGGAGTTCGCTAGCTTTGAGCTTTTTGCCGTTTTCCAAGGGGAGTAGGTAGGTGTCCGGAATTTTGGTTGGTAAGTGTTTTCTCGCGTATTTTTCAAGGTCACAAACCTTTAGAAGGAGCTCATCAATACGGGAAGGGCGAAATGGAGCTGGGTCGCCACTAATATTGAAAAACGGTCCTTCAAATTTCCGGGTAAAACGGCGGTAGAAGGTCTGAATGTTGCGGCGTAGTTCCTTGCCGCTTGCTTCTTGAATTTGGGTGATTTCCCGCAATGCCTCGGAACTAAACTCATCCCTGTAATTATTCATCAACTTTTCCGGAACAAGCTGCCTTACAGCAGGGTTTCCGGTCACCATGACATAGGCTTCTTCAAGCTCTATAAGGTCTTCTTGGTCGTATTCGGGAAAGAGACGGTCTGAAGCAATTTGTTTCCTGAGCCGAGTGCGCAGGGGGGTGGTAATCCTGACGACCTTTTCAAGAGTTTCTTCAAGAATGTCCTGAAAGAGCAGTGGGACGTCCTGGTGCTTTTCATAGAGCGTGGACGAATTCTCGTTGCGGCCTCTTTGCTTTTCCGCGAAATGACGAAGAAGAACTGACGTTGAGACAAAACCTGTGTCCTCGCTCGGATGGGTAGGCAGGGAAACGTATTCCTTGGTTCGTTTCCAATCGGCCGGAATGGAGCATACCTCGCCAACCCTAAGCCCTGTAATGATCAACACTCTGATCTGGGCAAACCGGATAGCGTCAGCAAAAGTCTGTGGTTTCTCTGTAAAAACAATCCGCACCAGCTCCCAAAGTGCTTTCATGTCCGGCAACTTTTCAGAAGCCTTACGGTCTTTCAGCGACGTACGGATTACCTGAGGACCTCGTTTCGCCTTCTCGGTTCTCTGGGGCTGGATGAGGTGAAAGAAAGGGCCGTTGTCGCAAAGGTGTCGTGCATCCATGATATAATTAACTACGCCGGCCACCAATTCTCCGAGCTTTCCTGACGCTTGAACTGCTTTAGAAACTTTATGGGCAAAAACAATGTCATCAGTGGTCATCTCCCATGGTTCATTACCCGATAGGGCATGGACGCAGGTTCCAAGAACTCGAAGGGGGCGGATAATCTGTAGATAGACGTGACCAGGAGAGTTTCTTCGAACTAGAACTTGATGCAGGGCCGTTGCTTTAACTAAATCCTGCCAGCCATTGGATAGGGCAATTTGGGTTACCTGTTGCCGGCCTCTTTTCTCGAGGAAGCCGTTTAATACCGGCAAAGTTTTGCGGTCGTATCCCAGGTCGGCCAAGCGGTGAGTTGGGGGAGGAGTTGACCCGCAGAGCGCCGTTAAGTCCCAGGCTTTCTCTTTGGAAATTGATCCATCATCGGAGATAGGGAAGGACCAGAGGATGCCTCTTTCGTTTGCTAGTCGCTTCGCCTCAGCGATGTAAGCAGGAAATCTCTCGTTCATGAGAAGGCCTCCTTACCGCTCAGCAATTTCAAAACGCTTTGAACCGCATCGAGGGTGGACGACAACTGCCGGTACGCAGGAGACTGGTTGCCGCCACGGCTTTCCATAAAGAAGTGCTGAACGACCTCTCGTAGGGATTCCAGGACGTCTTGATGAATAGCTGTGTCGCTCACGGGAATAAATTTCCGGCATCCATAGCATGATAGAACCGGATTGTTAGCGCAGAGAGACTGCCCCAGATTACAGGCGCCGATCCCAGCTATAGAGATACCATGAGGCATTCCGCCTATTTGCTGGTCTTCAGGAAACTCGGCCAACTCATCTTTGTTGATTGTTCCGTTTCGCGCAATTTCAGCGATCTTGCTGTAAATAGGGGAGGCGGACATTGCTCGATTGAGTGTCTCGGCCTGAGTCGGAGAGGCTTCGATGTAGACAAGTGACGTGTCATGATCTGAGTGCCCCATGAATTCTGCGATCTCTTCAATCGTCGCCCCGGCGTCAGCCATCCTTTGAGCCGCGCTGTGCCTTAGGTTGGTTGCGGTAAGACGTTCCCCTGTTGCCTCCTCAAGTACATCCGCAATTGAAGAGATGATCTTCGACTTTGGCAGGGTAAAGAGTTTAGAAACAGAGACTGTCTTTGACGTCAACCACACCGGCCCATGTTTGCGCCTTGCAAAGTATTCAGCAAACAGGGGAGACCAATCCTGTTTGATTTTTCTGGTGAATATCGTTTTCTGATTGGAAGTCCTTTTCTTCGCCCTATGGGCTGTGAAATGGACGATAGGAGCGGCATCGTTTTCGTAAATTCTAAGGTCTTTGAACTCGATCCTAGATATTTGGACCGGTCGCAAGCCGTGTTGGTAAGAGATGCTCAAAAGGCAGGCTTTGACGAGGGCTTCGTCTGAAATCTCAATCCCACGAATGAGGTGCCTGGCGACCTCATCAAGATGCTCAATGATGGCTTGTTCTTGCTCAATAGAGATGACTGAAGTGCCAGCTTCCACGCCCTTATAGTGCTTTCCCCAATCGAAGGTAAGGGCTCCAGAGAACCCGGCATAGTCCCCAGGAGACAAATGCCCAATGTTCATTTCGCAGAGAAAACGTAGGAATAGTTTTGCTGATTGAGCTTCTTTTTGAGAAAGCTTGTGGCGAAGAGTGTGGTTCCAGTATTCCTCCCAAGAAGAGGGAATTCTTTCCACAGCCTCAAGGAGCCAGTGCTGGGTTGTTTTCTCCGGAATTTTTGAAAGGCCAGTTATCATCTGAACGGTATGGCCCGGCGAAAAATTACCTAAACAGTAGTTGGCAAAGTGTTTTGCAAGAGCTCTGCTGGATTGATCGACAAAGGCCGAGAAAGAGAGCGACGCAGATAAGGTATCGTACTGAACAGACCACTTTTCCGAAGCTTCAGGAGTTCGTATCGTTCTCCATTCATCCGAATAGTCGTCCAGGTATCTCACAATAGAGGGAAGTGGAGGCAGAGAGGCGACGGCTTCTCTTGCAAACTCAAATTCATTTGAGTGCCCTGGGAGCTGCTTAACGGCATTCATGAAAAGGAATCTCGTTTTACGGATAGGAACGTGGAAGGCTTCTTAGGAGTCGAGAACGTTCATCAAAATTATTTGCCCAATGGTTTTTGAGGCGATCTTCAAAGTACGCTCTTGCATAGTGTCTTGGCATCTCAGAGGTTCTGGACCAGCCAAAAAAGGATCGGAGTTTCTGCAAAGCGATTTCCATTTCCTCCCCGTTGTCGATGAACTGGCTAAGACGGCTGACGGCACAGGTATGTCGTAAGCTGTGAGGAGTGATCCTTTTAGGAAATCCCTTTTGAACGAGCTCTGATTTCGCTTTCGCGCTTAGGCAGTCCGTTAAGCACGAGAAGATGAGATCCACGCTAGGGTGGGAAAGGGGCTTCTGTCTTGATGACGAAAAGAGGAATGTGTGGTCTTGTGGACCACGATAGTTCTGACCATAAAAGTCAATTATATCAACAAGTTCTTTGGAGATTGGGATTTGGCGAACAGAATCAGTCGTTTTAATGCTTGGGGCTAGGCTTCTTTCTTCGTCTGGCTCGTAATGATTATCAACGATATTCAACCAGTAGAGAGTTTGATCACCATTTGATGATACCTCAGACCGAATGGCGTCAATTGGCAGAATAAGCGCCTCAGAACGCCGAAGGCCTTGGAACAAAAAAAGCGAAAATAACGCGAGGTTCCGCCACTTTGCCCGATCATTACGGAAGGGATTTGATGGAGATCTTGGATCAACAATATCAAAGAGTTCGTCTAGGACTTGCGGGGGAAGGGCACGAACAGAAGATCTCTTGGCCTGACTACCAAGGTATAGGCTCTGATAAAGTTGATCGAGACGACGAATATGGGCGTTAAGGCGATTTGTAACTGAATCTTGGGCACCGTTTCGAAGCAAGATGTCCTTAATAAACGCTAAGACGGTTTGCCAAGGGAAGTTTTGAGTGCTTTTTGCGCTGCCGGCGACATTACGAAGATGAACAAAGTAGGCCTCCAACAACGGCTCAATAACGGTGTAATCGCATTGAGAAAGAAGATCGTCTAAGCAATCTTTGCCTGTACGCTCAAAGACGAAGCGATAGAACCGATCAATTGCCAACAGTTTCTTTGAAACGGTGGTCGAGCTTAATTTTCCCGCATGAAGGCTTTCCCAAACGATAGGCCAATATCTTGGTAGTCCAACGTGGTTTACCAAAATGTGCCCGCGTAATTTTTTAGGGATTGCTCGTGATCTTAGGTTCTTTCTCATGGGAAGGCGTCTCAATTAGTTTGATGACAACCTAGTTCAAAAGCCTCTGAGAAGATATAGAAGGGAGGTTAAGTGCAACACTTCCCACACTAGGGAAAAGTCGCATAATGTATGTTATGGCGCATATGGATAAGTGATTGCAATATTCATTCATAACAATGCGATAAGGTATTTACCTAAAGTTTTTATCCATCTTCGTTTATCTCACCTCTACCACAAGATTGTCGTAGGCTGGTTCCACGTTGTTCGGCAGCCTGGCATTGAGTTTGTCGTAGTCGAGTGCCGGACCGAGATGGGTAAGATAAGCGCGGCCCGGCTTGACGATATCGATCCATGCGAGGGCTTTTTCCACATCGGCGTGGGTTTCATGCGGCTGGTCGGTCAATACACCGATAATCCAAACCCCTACTCCCTTGAGCGCTTCAAGGTCTTCATTTGTTAGAGCAACGACATCGGTCGAGTATGCAAACCGGTTGTCGAATTTAAAGCCGACCGTGTCGCAATACCCGTGATCCTGAAAATACGGAAACACAGTGAGGTTATCGACCTGGAAGGATTTCTTGTTCTCTATTAGGTGCGGCTCAAGGGTCGGTTTGTAATAGAAATTTGCGCCTTCGGCGATCGGCTCCAGAACGTAGCCGAACCGTTGTTCGATGACTTTGAGCGTGTCTTTGTCGCAATAGACAGGCAGATCGGCGTTCATATTCTGGTTGATCGCCCGTAAATCGTCGATCCCATGCAAATGATCGGCATGGTAATGGGTATAGAAGAGCGCCGTTAACGTCTTGATATCATTGGAAAGAAGTTGTTGGCGCAAATCCGGCGATGTGTCGATTAAAATTCGGGTTTCGCCCTCTTCGACCAGAATGGAAGGCCGGGTCCGCCGGTTCTTCGGATTTTCCGGATCGCAACTTCCCCAGCCGTAATTGACCCCCGGCATTCCGAACGACGAACCGCATCCGAGGACCGTTACTTTCATGACGCTAAGGCCTCTTCGCTTTTGTAAATAGGCTGAAGAAGTTCTCGGTCGTTTGTTGGGAAAACTCGGCGATTGGGATGTCTTTGAGTTCTGCGACCTTGGCCGCCGTATGGGCGGTAAAGGCCGGTTCGTTGCGTTTTCCGCGCATGGGGACCGGCGCTAAAAACGGGGCGTCCGTCTCAACGAGAAGGCGGTTTAGAGGAACCTGCTTGACCGTTTCACGGAGCTCTTCAGCGGCTTTAAAGGTCACGATACCTGAAATGGAAATATAAAATCCAAGCTCTACCGCCCTTTTGGCTAACTCGGGGCCTGAGCTGAAACAATGGATCAGGCCGGTAAAAGGGCCCTTCTTATGCTCTTCCGTCAGGATTTCGATCATTTGCTCGTCGGCATCTCTGGTGTGGACGACAAGCGGGAGTTCGGCTTTCCGTGCCGCCGCGATATGGGCGCGGAACTGCCGCTCTTGGACTTCAAGCGGGCTGTGTTCGTAATAGAGGTCCAGTCCCGTCTCGCCAAAGCCAATCGTTTTGGGGTGGTCGGCTAAGGCGATCAACTGTTCCGGCGTAACGTCCTGTTCGGACTCCGCATTGTGGGGGTGAATGCCGACAGTGCAGAAAATGTTGTCGTGGCTCTCGGCAATCGTGCGGACCTGGTCGAAGCGACTGACATGGGTGCAGATGGTCAAAAGCGTATCGACGCCGGCATGTCCGGCGCGGCGGATGATTGTATCCAGATCGTCTTCGAAATCCGGAAAGTCCAAATGGCAGTGGCTGTCGACCAGCATCAGGCCTGCCCCTCCTCCTCGACATATCTTGGAAAGACGCCTTCCGGCTTGGGGATTTCTCGACCGGGATTAAGGGCATGGTGCGAGTCCAACTGATCGAAGGCCCGTTCGTTCGCTTGCAGGGACAGGAGGTCGAGAAGACTTGCGCAGGCATCGGGCATGAAGGGCTGTAAAATAATGCCGAGGTGGCGGATGACTTCCGCCAGAGTGTAAAGCACCGTCTTCATACGTTCCGGATCTTCCTTACGGAGCTTCCAGGGGGCCTGGTAGTCCACGTAAGCATTGGCGGCCCGGATTACCACCCAGATCGTCTCCAGAGCGTCGTTGAACGCCTGAGCGTCGAGTTTTTCACGGACCTGCGGCAGCAGTTTGTGGCAACTGGCGAGAATTTCCTGATCTTCTTTGGTGAACTCTCCTGGCTGCGGGATTGCCTTGTCGCAGTTTTTGGCGATCATCGAAAGCACGCGTTGCGCCAAGTTACCCAAATCGTTCGCCAATTCACCGTTCATCCGGTTGACCATGGCCCGGTGGGAGAAGTCTCCGTCGTTGCCGAAGGGCACTTCGCGCAGCAGGAAGTAACGCACCTGATCAAGACCGTATTTTTCGACAAGTTCAAGCGGATCGATAACGTTGCCAAGGGATTTGGAAATTTTTTGGCCTTCGTTGGTCCACCAGCCGTGGGCGAAAACCCGCTTGGGCGGCTCCAGTCCGGCCGCCATCAAAAAGGCCGGCCAGTAAACCGTGTGAAAACGCAGAATATCCTTGCCGACCATGTGCAAATCGGCGGGCCAGAACTTGGCGTATTCCCCAGCTTCGGTTTCAGGATAGCCGACGGCGGTGATGTAGTTGGTCAGGGCGTCGAGCCAAACGTACATGATATGGGCGTCGTCGCCGGGAACCGGAATCCCCCACTTGAACGTGGTCCGTGAGACGGACAGGTCGTTCAAGCCCCCTTTGACGAAGCTCAACACTTCGTTGCGGCGGCTTTTCGGCAAGATAAAGCCGGGATTTTCCTCATAAAACTTCAGCAGCTTGTCTTCCCAGGCTGACAGCTTGAAGAAATAGCTGGGCTCCTCGACCCATTCGACTTCCGCCCCCGTCGGGGCAATCCGTTTGCCGTCCGGCGTTTTGGTCAGCTCGGTCTCGGTGTAAAAAGCTTCGTCCCTGACCGCATACCACCCGGCGTAGGAGCCGAGGTAAATATGGCCTTGTTCAATCAGCTCGTTCCACAAGGCCTGGCAGGATGTTTTATGCCGCGCTTCGGTCGTGCGGATAAAGTCGTCGTTGGTGAACTTCATGGTGACCGCCAGATCGCGGAAGTTCTGGGAGACGCGGTCGGTAAAGGCTTGCGGGTCGACCCCGGCGGCATTAGCCGAGTTTTCAACCTTTTGGCCGTGTTCGTCGGTGCCGGTGAGGAACTTGACGTCAAATCCGTCCAGCCTCTTAAACCGGGCCAAGACGTCGCAGGCCAGGGTCGTGTAAGCATGGCCGATATGGGGCGCATCGTTCACGTAGTAGATGGGCGTTGTAATGTAATAGGGCTTGGACCCGGCCATTTGAGGCTCTCCGGCAAAAGGTTGCGAGGTTAGCGGCGCGCCGTCGCCTCAATCGCTAAAAAGGCGTTGAGGACGACCTGTTTCCGGTCGAGCTGCGCGCCACCGCCAGCGCGGGAAATCAGCTGGGAGACCTTTTCCCATACCTCTACCCAACGATCAAGTCCGGCAAGCCCCAATAAACGTTGATAAAGATCGATTTCGACTTGAAGCACGGCAGGTGAAGCCAGCTCTCCAGCGGCGCCAAAGCGTATCAGACGGCCAAGCCACCATTTCAGCAGATCCATCACGGTGACGAAAGACGCTTCCCCGCCCCGCGCCGCCAAGCGGTCGCTTAACCCGTGCAGCTTTCCCGTATCCAGTTTGGGTAACGTGGCGAGCAGATCAAGCAGATCCTTGTAAAAATCCAACCCGCCCTCTTCCGCCAGGGACAACGCCCGGCCGATGCTGCCTTCCGACAAAATGGCGAGTCCTTGTGTATCTTGCTCGGAAATGTCCGGTCGGTAGCGGTGAATGAGGTCCGACACCTCTTGATCGGCGAGCGGATTGAGCACCAATTTACGACACCGGGAGCGGATTGTCGGCAAGAGCCTCCCCGGATTGTGACAAACCAACAGGAGAACGGCCTTCTTCGGCGGCTCTTCGAGGATTTTCAGCACGGCGTTGGCGGCATTGCGGTTCATTTCGTCGGCGGCATCGATGACGACGATACGCCATCCCCCTTCCGCCGCGGTTTTTGACAGGAATCCGCCGACGCCCCGCACGTCGCCGACCGCTATTTCGGTTTTACGGCGTTCCTTTTTGTCGTCATATCCCCGCTCAACGGTCATTAGGTCGGCGTGACCGTTGGCGGCGACCCGGTGAAAAACCGGGTTTTCCGGCGGGACTTCCAGGCTGGTGAGCGGGGATGCCGGGAGGGCGTCGCCAAAAAGGCCGCTGTTACCCGTTTCAGCCGGTTGACTGAGCAAGAACCGGGCGAACCGGAAAGCCAGGGTCGCCTTGCCAATTCCTTTGGGGCCGCAGATCAGCCAGGCGTGATGGAGGCGTTCCGAACTGTAAGCGTCCAAAAGCACCTGCTCGGCGCTTTCGTGTCCGGCAAGTAGAGAGTTGGCGCGCGGTTCGGGCGTCAGGTCCGTAGCGTCTTCCTGTGTCATTGGCCTTTGAAATCCAAGCGTTTGGCAACGGTTTGCCGGATAGCTTGGTGAATCTCATCTATCGAGCCGCTCGCGTCAACGACTTCGCAACGATCTGGGTTTTCTGCGGCAATCGCAAGAAAAGCTTGTCTGAGACTTTCGTGAAAAGAAACGCCCATTCTTTCGTAGCGGTCTTCGCCCTCGCCCCGCGCTCCAGCCCTTTTCAGGCCTTCTTCCACCGGGAGATCGAGAACGAGCGTTAGGTCCGGCTGAAACGTCCCGACCGCGGCTTCGTAAAGGGAATCAAGAATGGTTTTGTCAATGCCGTGACCGACGCCTTGATAGGCGTAGGTGGAATCGGCAAAGCGGTCGCAAACCACCCAATGACCTTTTTCCAATGCCGGGAGAACGGTTTTGACCAGATGATCCCTTCGGGCGGCGAAATGCAGCAAGGATTCAGTGATGCCGTCCCAGCGCGCGGTATCCCCTTCGACCAACAGCTTTCTGATCTGCTCGGCCCCGGGCGATCCGCCGGGTTCTCTTGTTGTAACGACGGTATGACCTAAAGCGTTAAGCCATTCAGACAGGAGCTTGATTTGGGTTGATTTTCCCGTACCTTCCCCGCCTTCAAGAGTAATAAATCGCGCCTTGGGCATGGGGCTAACCCGACGCGCCCCAGAGGATGTATTTCAAGGCGGCGCCAAGACGGCCGAAAAGCCCCAGGCGGTCTACCTGTGCGCCTGAAATCAGGGGAATTTCCATGGTTTTAAAATCCGGGGCTTCGATGACAAGTGTCGCCAGCCGGTCGCCTTTGCGGATCGGGGCTGGGATGGGGCTGTTGTAACGGACGGCGACTTTCATCTCCCGGCGCGCCTTGCGCGGCAGGGTAATTTTGACGCCACGTTCGATCAACAAGGGAACCGTGATTGCGTTGCCTAACCAAACATCGGCATCGATCACTTTTTCGCCGGCAGCGAAGAGTTTGTAATTATCGAATTCGCGGAACGCCCACTCGATAACCCGTTCGGATTCGTTCGCCCGTTCCTTGATGCTCTCCATTCCGTTTAAAACCGCGACGATACGGCGGTCGTTGCGTTTCGCCGTGCCGACCAACCCGAAACCGGCGGCTTCCGTATGGCCCGTTTTAATGCCGTCGGCCCCCATGTTTTTATAGAGCAGAGGGTTTCTATTGGACTGGCGAATCTTATTGAAGGTGAACTCGCGCTCCGAATAGTAGTGATAATACTCGGGAAAGTCTTTGACCGTCCGGAGCGCCAAAGTCGCCAAATCGCGGACGGTGACCAGGTGTTCTGGGTCCGGCCAGCCAGATGCATTCTTAAACACCGAGGATGTCATGCCGATTTCCCTGGCTTTGGCGGTCATGTCGGCGGCGAAAGCGTCTTCGCTGCCGGCCAGTCCTTCGGCAATTACAATACAGGCGTCGTTACCGGATTGGACGATAACCCCCCTGATCAGGTCTTCCACCCGAACCCGCTTGCCGACTTCGACAAACATTTTCGAACCGCCCTTCCGCCAAGCCTTTTCGCTGACGCGAAGTTTGTCGTCAAGTGAAAGGCTGCCGTCTTTCAAGCGTTCGAAAACCAAGTACATCGTCATGATTTTCGTCATCGAAGACGGCGGGGTCAGTTTGTCGGCGTCTTTTTCAAACAGAACGGCGCCGGTTTCGACATCAATGACGATCGCTTCCGTTGCGCTGGTTTCAAATGCGGCGGCGGGTTGGGCAATTGCCAGCAGAGCTCCAATGAACAGAGCCGTGTATCTCAGTGTTTTCGCTAGCAACTGCATCAAACCCATTCTTAAAAACCTATTCATCTTTTTGTCGTGAGGAGAAATACGGAGTTTATAAAACTAGTCGACGATGACCCGGGCATTCGCATAGCCGGATGAAATGATTTGTTCCAGCTTGCCGTCGGCCACTTCGACCGACTCCAGCGGACCAACCCTGACACGGAACAGTTCCTGCCCGTTGACCGTTATCGAGGTTATGTTGACGTCGCCAAGGCCCGACAAAACCGCTTTAACCCGGTTGGCGTTGGCGTATTGAGAGAATGCGCCTGCTTGAATGTAGATATTGGTCGGTTGGACGGCGGCAACCGTGACCTTCGGTTCTGCCAACGGCATTTTTGTTACGGGAGCCGGAGAAACGGG
>Ga0070727_10000666_pt1 | contig 41013 bp, 36 predicted proteins | sample tdAd472_FD_66722 | JGI IMG/M metagenome (GOLD analysis project Ga0070727, IMG submission 66722) | Marine sediment microbial communities from the Atlantic coast under amendment with organic carbon and nitrate - tdAd47.2 | ecosystem: Environmental > Aquatic > Marine > Coastal > Sediment | place... | reverse complement strand
CTCCAGATGGTCGTCGCCGGTCGGCACCATCGGCTTGCCTTCCCGGATGATGCCGACAATCGACAGGCGCAGATCCGGGAACAACGTCGTCAGCTGGCGCAACGGCGTGTTGAGAATCGGGCAGTCATCCTCGCACCGAACACCAATCAACCGCAGCCGATTGTTGGCCAGCGGAATCATTTCGAATGAACCGGGCACGGTGAAGCGCCGGCTGATCGCACGGGCCACCTCGATCTCGGGCGAAATAATCACGTCGATCGGCATATGGTCGCGCGAGAACAGATCGGCCCAGATCGGGTTGCGGTAGGCCTGCGATCGTACGCGCGCGATTTTCATCGGCACATCGAAGAGCGAATGCGCGACCTGGCATGCGATCATGTTCACCTCATCGGCAAACGTGACGGCCACGATCATGTCGGCGTCACGGGCACCGGCGGCCTCAAGCACATCCGGGTGCGAGGCAAACCCCACCATCGTGGTGACATCCAACGTGTCGCGAATGCGCCGGATCAGCTCGGGGCTTTGATCGATAACGGTGACGTCCACGCGTTCCGAGGCGAGTTCGCGCGCGATACTCGATCCAACCTGACCGCCACCACAGATAATCGCTTTCATGGGAATCCCCTGAAATCCGCTGTGCCTCTGGCCACAGCATTCAACAGTCAGCCGCCCGCCTACTCCATACCCCGAACGGTGGGCCCTTTTACGCCAAGCGACTTCAATTTGCGATGCAACGCTGAGCGCTCCATCCCGACAAAGGTCGCTGTCTTGGAGATGTTGCCGCCAAACCGGTTGACCTGCGCTTCGAGATATTGCCGCTCAAACTCCTCGCGGGCGTCGCGCAGAGACAATCCGAGGAACTCGGTGTTCGACGCGCCCTGGAGCGCACGCGGCGTTTTTTCCATGATCTCCGGCGGCAGCATTTCTGGGCGGATGGAATCGCTTTGGTCGCTCGACGACATGATCAACAGCCATTCGATGACATTACGCAATTGGCGCACATTGCCGGGCCAGTTGTGCGACTGCAGCGCGGTCATGGCGTCCGGCCCGATCCGGCGTGGCGGCATGCCCGCCTGCTCCGACGCGCGGCGCATGAAATGCTCGGCGAGTTTCGGGATGTCCTCGCGCCGGTCGGTCAGGTTTGGAATCTCAAACGGCACCACGTTCAGGCGGTAGTAGAAATCTTCGCGAAAATCGCCGGATTCGATCTCCTCAAGCAGATCGCGGGTTGTCGTGGCAACGACACGCACGTCGACCTTGATCCGCTGTCCGCCACCAACCCGTTCGAACGTCTGATCCTGCAGCACCCGGACGATCTTGCCCTGGGTCTCGATCGGCATATCCCCGACTTCGTCGAGGAGCAGGGTCCCGTTATGTGCCTGCTCGAACAATCCGATCTTGCGGCCTTCGGCCTCGCTGGCGCGTCCGGATTCAACACCAAACAACTCGATTTCCATGCGCTCGGGCGCCATGGAGGCGCAGTTCACCACAACGAAGGGCTGATCGGCGCGGCGCGAGCTGGCGTGAAGCAGGCGGGCTGCGACTTCCTTCCCGGCCCCCGCCGGGCCGGTGATCAGAACGCGGCTGCCCGTGGGGGCGACCTTCTCGATTCCCTGGCGCAGCGCCACGATGCTGGGCGAATCACCGATCATCTCGGTCTCCGGTCCCGCACGCAGCCGCAGCTCTCGGTTTTCACGGCGCAGGCGCGCCGCTTCAATCGCGCGACTGACGATGGTAATCAGGCGATCGGTCTTGAACGGTTTCTCGATATAGTCATACGCCCCAACCTTGATCGCCTGGACCGCGGTCTCGACGGAACCGTGCCCGCTGATCATGACGACGGGCACATTCGGGTGTTCCCGGCGGATCAGGTGGAGGAGTTCCATGCCATCAAGCCGGCTGTCTTCCAGCCAGATATCCAGCACCACGAGGCTCGGTCGCCGCGTCGCGATCTGCTCGATTGCCTGCTCGGCGTTCGACGCATCACGGGTCTCGTACCCCTCGTCCTCGAGCACGCCGGCGATCAGAAGACGAATATCGTCCTCGTCGTCGACAATGAGAATATCCTCAGCCATGCCCTGACGTACCGTCCCAAGTCCCTGTCGACCGTTCGTCGGTGTCTTCATCGCCCGTTTGCGGCAGGTCGACCTGCAGGGTCAAGACAATGCGCGCACCGGGAAGATCCGCACCCCGGTCCTCCAGGCTCAAGGTTCCACCATGTTGTTCGACGATTCGCGAGACAATCGCCAGCCCGAGGCCCGTCCCTTTTGACCGCGTGGTGACATAGGGCTCGGTCAGGCGGTCGCGCTCTTCGGCCGGCAGACCACGGCCATTGTCCTCGACCGTGATCGACGCCGCGCTGCCCGTCTGGGTCAATTGCAGCTTCACCCAGCCCGGCTCGCGCGCCGTGCTATCATCCCCGTCCGGCCGGCCGACAATCGCATCAACGGAATTCTGCAGCAGGTTGGTCAGCGCCTGGTGGACCAGACCTGAATCGCAGTTCGCCAGCACGGGCATGCCGGGAAACTCGGTCTCGAACCGAATGTCCGCCCGCGCCTGATCCTGTAAAAACACAGCCTCGCGGCAGATCGTCGTCAGATTAACCGGCCGCATGACGGGATTGGGCATTCGGGCAAAGGCCGAGAATTCATCGACCATCCGGCCAATGTCGCCGACCTGCCGGACAATGGTGTCCGTACATTGGGCGAACACGTCCGGGTCGCTTGTGACCTCTTTCAAATATTTGCGTTTCAGGCGTTCGGCCGAAAGCTGGATGGGCGTCAACGGGTTCTTGATCTCATGGGCGATACGCCGTGCCACATCGGCCCAGGCCGCCTTGCGCTGCGCGGACTGAAGTTCCGTGACGTCATCGAAGGTGACGACGAAGCCGATCACCATCTGCTGGGCATCATGTTCCGCCGCGATTCGGACATGCAGGGTCTTCCGGTCCGCGCCGGTTTCGACGGAAACCTCGTCCTCAATGAGCCGCTCCGGATCGCTGACGGCACGCGCGATCAAATCGGCAAGCTCCGGCACACATTCCCCAAGCTGGCGCCCCATGAGTTCGTCCAGCCGCAAGCCAAGCAATGCGGTCGCGGACCGGTTGGGCAGACTGACGCGCCCGGTATTGTCGAGACCAACAACGCCGGCCGACACGCCACCGAGGACCGCTTCGGTAAACCGCCGCCGGTCTTCGAGTTGGCGGTTCGCCTCGGTCAATTCACGCCGTTGTTCGTCAAGCTGGCGCGTCATCCGGTTGAAGGCGCGGGTCAGCATGCCAATCTCGTCGTCCGACCGGCTCTCCTCTGCGAGGCGCACGCCCAGATTGCCCGAGCGCACCATTTCCGCCGCATGAACCAGGCTGGCGATGGGACGGGTCAACCGGTTGGCAAAGACGAAGGCAAGCCCGACCGCCGTCATCAGTAACAACAGTGTGACGATGACGAAGATCGCCGCGAGCTCGATCTGCAAATCGGTCAGCTCGGATTCCACCAACGCATAGTCGCGCGCCGCGCGTTGGGTCGTCTCACGCAGCTCCAGCACGTTCGGATCGATGAACCGGCCGACATATAGAAACGCCCGGGGATTAACATCGAGCCCGATCAGGGCCCGCACGCGGTCACGGGCCTCGGCCACCAGGACAACGGGCTCACCGTTGCTCGAATCCTGGTAGGCCCATGCGGGTGGCAAATCGAAGGTCAGGGAGGATGTGAAGCCGGCCTGCGACAGAATGCGACCCGAGGGATCGAGCAACAGCGCGCCATGCACGGAGTGGCGTTCCGCCAACACGTCCAGGCTGCGCTGGGTGCGCCGGGCGTCGGTCGCAATCTGTGGCCAGATTCGGTTCAGCTCCTCGGTCATTGCGAACGCGTCAGACCGGAAGATCTGCTCATGCTCGCTCAGATAGGCCTCCGACACGCGCACCGAGCTCTCAACGGCCGTGCGAACCCTGTCGCTGAACCAGTTCTGGATCGTGACATTGAAAAACAAGGCCGCAAGAACGACAGCCAGGATCGCCGGGACGATCGCGACGATAGAGAACAAGCCAACCAGACGAATATGCAGGCGCGCGGCGGCAAGACCGGAACGCCGCTGCCCCCACATGCGGACCAACGCCTGAACGACGACGGCCCCGAGCGCCAGAACGAGCACGAGGTCGACCGCGACCAGCACATCGAGCGCGGAATCGCCCATCCCGAAGTCGCTGTTTCCCGTCAGGGTCAGGAATGTGGCAATGCCGGCGGAGACGCCAACCGCCATGAGCACAAACGCCAAGCGTCGCGCGATGTTGGCGCGCCCGGCCCACATGGCCACGCGCCGCATCGCCGCGGCGTCTCGGCGTCCCGATCCGCCCGCATATTCCTGGCTTGGCTCGGACGTCACCTGCAAGTTGGTTCCGTGCGCCTTCCCGGGGCTTACTTCATCGGTCATTCGATGCTCGATAGTGCACGTGCTTCCGTCGGACCCTGTATGGGTCGACCCAATATGGGGTCAAATCTTTGAAAACGCACGATGGCCTATTTTACGCCCCGCACAACATCAATGTCTAACTCACGGATTTTCTTACGTAATGTGTTTCGGTTCAGACCCAGCAATTCGGCTGCGCGGAGCTGATTGCCGCGGGTCGCCTCGAGCGCCAGCGAGATCAGCGGGCGCTCCATCTCGTGCAGCACCCGGCCGTAAAGCCCGGCGGCGGGCAAGCCGTCCCGATGGGCGGAGAAATAGGTCCGCAAATGGCGTTCGACCGCCTCGGACAGCGATTCGTCCTCTGCCCCGGCCTCATGCGCGCTGCCTGGGGCGGACTGGGCCAATTCCGCTTCGACCGTCTCAATACTGATCACGTCCTGGCTGTAGAGCGCCGTCAGCCGCTGCACGAGGTTTTCGAGCTCGCGTACATTACCGGGCCAGCGATAGTCCTGAAGCCGTTGCATCGCTTCGGGAACAAAGCTTTTGGGACCCATTTCGCCCGCTTCCGCATTGGCCAGAAAATGCGAGACCAGCTCCGGGATATCCTCGGATCGCTCGCGCAGCGGCGGGATGCGCAGCGGCACGACATTCAGGCGGTAGTACAGATCTTCGCGAAACAGCCCCTGGCGCACCGCCAACCGCAAATCGCGATGAGTCGCGGCGATGATCCGCACATTCGTGGCGATGGGCGTCCGGCCGCCGACCGTCGTGTACTCGCCCTCCTGCAGCACCCGCAAAAGCCGGGTCTGGGCCTCGATCGGCATGTCGCCGATCTCGTCGAGAAACAGCGTGCCCCCCTCCGCCTGCTCGAAACGCCCCGAATAGCGGCTGGTCGCGCCGGTAAAGGCACCCTTTTCGTGGCCGAAAAGCTCGCTCTCAATGAGTTCCCGGGGGATCGCGGCCATGTTGATCGCGACGAACGGGCCGAACTTGCGCTTGCCATAGTCATGCAGCGCACGCGCGACCAGTTCCTTGCCGGTGCCGGACTCGCCCGTCACCATGACCGTAAGGTCGGTGTTCATCAGCCGGGCCAGCACACGGTAGATGTCCTGCATCGCCGGCGAGCGTCCGATCAGCGGCAGTTCTTCTTCCTCTCCAGGCAGGCCGTATGACGGCGTGGCCGCGGGGGCGGGATTCTCCGAAAGGGCGCGCTGGACGACTTCGACCACTTCCTTGAGGTCGAACGGTTTGGGCAGATACTCGAACGCCCCACGCTCCGTCGCGCGCACGGCGGTCAACAGCGTGTTCTGGGCACTCATCACGATGATACGCAAATCCGGACGGATCTTGCGGATACGCGGGATCAGGTCGAGGCCGTTCTCGTCGGGCATGACCACATCGGTGATCACCAGATCCCCCTCACCCTCGGAAATCCAACGCCACAGATTGGCGGCCGTCCCGGTCGAGCGCACCTCATGACCCAGCCGCCCGAGCGCCTGGCCCAGGACGGTCCGTATGCTCCGGTCGTCGTCGGCGATCAGGATGGTCGCAGCGCCGCTCATCCCGGTGTCCCCGCCGCTGTTTCGTCCACCGGCAGCATCACCTTGAATGCGGTGCCGGAACTGTCGCTCTCGAGGTCGATCACGCCGCCATGATCGCCGACGAGCTTGGCGACCAGGGCTAGCCCCAATCCGGTGCCGTTCTTCTTCGACGTCACGAAGGGATCAAACAGATAGGGGCGGATATCGGCCGGCACCCCTGAACCGTTATCGCGGATCGTGATTTCGATCGGCAGATCAACCCGCTCTCCGGTGCCGGGTAACGCGAGGCGCAGCCCGTGTCGGTACCGGGTCTCGATGCGGATTTCACCACCATGCGCATCGACGGCTTCGGCCGCGTTCTTCACCAAATTAAGAAAGACCTGAATGAGCTGGTCGCGATTCCCCGATACCATCGGCAGTGACGGGTCGAACAACGGCACGAACCGCACGTTTCGGGCAAAACCGTTCTCCGCGGAGCGCTGCGCCCGGTCGAGGACCTCGTGAATGTTGACTGCGGACCGCTCGGGCAGGCGTTCGTCGGAGAAAGCTTCCATCCGGTTCACCAGCGAGACGATCCGGTCGGCCTCATCGCAAATCAGCTGGGTGAGCTCGCGTCCATCATCGTCGGTGCCGTCTTCCAGCAGCTGGGCCGCGCCGCGAATGCCCGAAAGCGGGTTCTTCACCTCATGGGCCAGCATCGACGCCATCGCCGTGACCGAACGCGCCGCGCCGCGATGCACAAGCTGCCGGTCGATATGGCGCGCCAATGTCTGCTCGTGCAGGCTGATCACCACCACGCCGTCACCTTCGGACAAGGGCTGGGTCTGGACCGACATCTCGCGCTCATCCAGGCGCGGCCCCTCGATGGACACATCGCGTTCCGCAAAGCTCGCGCCGGCGCGGCGTGATTTTTCTATAATGAAAAACAAGGGGTTGTCCGGCGTGATGAATCCATCCAGTGAATTTCCGACGAGGCTGTGCGCCCCGACACCGAACAGTTGCTCGGCCGCGTGGTTCACATAACGGATGGTGTTGTCTTCCCCGACCGCGATCACGGCGTCGCTGATGGCGTTGAGAATTGACATGGGGTCGACGCCGGCAAACATACCGGCTGTCGCCTCGTGGGATCGGTCGTCCGCGAACGACATCATGCGGCCGCCATCGATATATCGTGGAAGCGCCGCATTTCCTCGAAGATCACCTTCTCATCGAGGGTGTTGTTGACCACGTTCCGGAACTCGGCCGCGCCGGGAAACCCGGTGATGTACCAGCCGATATGTTTGCGGGCATTGCGGATTCCGGTGTTCACCCCGTACAGGCTGAGCATCCCGTCCAGATGCTCGCGCAGGATCGCCCAACGCTGGGAAATGTCGGGCTCGGGCCGGGTGGCCCCGGTCGCGAAATGATGCGCCACGTCACCGGGAAACCAAGGGCGTCCCTGGGCGGCGCGGCCGATCATCACCGCGTCCGCGCCGGCGCGTTCCAGGCAGGCGTAGGCGTCGTCGATAGACCGGATGTCACCGTTTGCGATCAGGGGAATAGAGACGCTGTCCTTCACCTCCGCGATGAAGTCCCAGTCGGCGCGGCCGGTATAGAACTGACAACGCGTACGGCCGTGCACGGTCAGCATTTGTACCCCGATGTCCTCGGCGATCCGTGCGAGTTCAGGGGCATTTCGGCTGACATCGTCCCAACCGGTGCGCATTTTTACGGTCACGGGCACCTCGACCGCGTCGACCACGGCCCGCATGATGTCCGTCGCCAGGGGAACATCGCGCATCATCGCCGAGCCCGACGCCTTGCGGACGATCTTCTTCGCCGGGCAGCCGAAATTGATGTCGACCAGGTCGGCGCCGCGCTCAACCGCCAGGATTGCCGCATCCGCCATGATCTGCGGATCAGTCCCCGCCAGCTGAATGCAAACGGGGCCGGCGTCATGATCGAACAGCATCCGCTGCGTCGATTGGCGCGTGTTGAGCAGCATCTGTCGGCTGGCCACCATCTCGGAGACCACCAGACCCGCCCCGTACCGCGACGCCAGACGGCGAAACGGCTGGTCGCTGACGCCCGACATCGGGGCGAGAATCACCCGATTGGGTATACGCACAGGCCCAATATCCAAGGGTTTAGAGACGTTTAAGGAAATATTGCTCATTATTTATGCAATTGCGTCCGCTGATCATCGTTTAATCACATTAGAGATTATATTGCGGCGCAACAAGACTTATCTGGGCATTTCCTAGCCCATGATCACATCGGTGACGAATTTAACTCCGGGAAATGCGAGGGCAATCAGCAGGTAGGCGAACAGGACGATCCGCGCGGCGCGACGACCGCGCAATCCGCTGCCCCGATTGAGCAGCAGCAGGAGCCCGATAATTACGAACGTCGCCACCGACAAGATGCTCTTGTGGTCAAGTTCAACGATCGCGCCGGACGCGGATAGCTGGGTCGCCACGCCGGTCAGCAATCCGGCACCAAGGACGATTTCCGCCGCGACCAGAAGCCGGATTTGTAAATGCTCCGCATCGGCGACAGCCGGCAGAATCTCGGACCATCCCGAAACGCGATGGGCGCGCAACGCTCGTTCCTTGAGCCAGATCGCCAGCGCGGCAACAGCCGCGATGCTGATAAGCCCGTAGGTGACCAGCGAGACCCCGATATGGACCTGCAGCCAGGCGGTGATCAGGTTGCCCGACAAGGGCTGGTCGGGAACAGATGACCAGGCCAATGCCATCAGCGCCAGTAGAACCAGATAGGGCAGAACGAGCCCGCTCAGGCGGCGCGCGGCGCCGGACAGCACGCAAACGACCAGATACACGAGCATCGTCGCGGCAATGATCGTCCACAACGTCGCGCTGAAGCCCGTCCGCCAGATGCCGCCGGCAACGGATATATCGAGTGCCAGCGGACCGATTGTCGCGACCAGCAGCAAAAGCCAGAACAGCGTGCCGCTTCCCGCCGGCACATTGGCGGCGCGGCGCCCATACGGCAGCACTGCCGCCGGCAGCAGCGTCAAAAGTGCGGCAATGCCCAAAGTGATCGATCCACCCATGACCACATCATACGACCGTCGCCCGCGCCGGTCACTCGCATCGCCCGGCGAGATGTACATTTGCATGTTCGTCAGATTTCGGCGCGACGTCTTGGCAAGGCATAGGCGGGCGACTAACGTGCGCCCAGATTTCGCTAGGAGTGGCCGAACGTGCCCGAAACCGTTGCCCTCATTGTTGCCGCCGGCCGCGGATCCCGCATGCCCGGCGATATACCCAAACAATATCGGCACCTGCATGGACGCCCCATCCTGCGCCACGTGCTTGGGGCGTTCACCGCGCACCCCGGCATTTCCGAGGTGCACACCGTGATTCACCCCGATGACGGCGATCGGTTCGCGGATGCCAGCCGGGGCCTGGACATGAGCGCGCCCATCGTCGGTGGCGAAACCCGGCAGGATTCCGTTCGGCGCGGCCTTGAATCCCTTGCGGCGGGATCGGCGCCTGACCTGGTGTTGATCCATGACGGCGCCCGGCCCTTCGTCTCACCTGCCCTGATCGACCGCGTGATCGGTGAGCTCAGCAATTCAGAGGCAGCAATCCCTGCCCTGCCCGTCACGGACACCGTCAAACGGGTCGACCGCGGCGTGATCCTGGAGACCGTGGATCGTGGCGGATTGTTTCGTGCACAGACTCCCCAGGGATTCCGGTTTTCCGCCGTGCTTTCTGCCCACACGAAAGCCGCGGAAAACACCGACAGCCAAAGCTTTACCGACGACGCGTCCATTGCCGAGGCGGCGGGCCTGCGCGTCGGCGTCGTCGCGGGCGAGGAGAGCAACATCAAGATCACCCATGACAACGATATGGCGCGTGCAGCCGCATGGCTTCTTGGCACCTGCGAGACCCGCGTCGGATCCGGCTTCGACGTGCACGCCTTCGGGCCGGGCGACTGCGTTCGGTTGGGAGGAATCGACATTCCGCACAGTCAGGCGCTGTCCGGCCATTCCGACGCCGATGTCGCGCTGCACGCTCTGACGGACGCAATCCTCGGTGCGATCGGCGACGGCGATATCGGCTCCCACTTCCCGCCGTCGGATCCGCAATGGCACGGCGCGGATTCAAGCCGGTTTCTGGCCCACGCCGCAGATCTGCTTCGACAGCGAAACGGCGCATTGGTTCATGCCGACCTGACTATCATCTGCGAGCAGCCGCGCATTGGCGTACATCGTGACGCCATGCGGGCACGGATTGCCGACATCCTCGAAGTCGATGTCGGCCGTATTTCGGTCAAGGCGACCACCACGGAAGGCCTCGGCTTCACCGGGCGCAACGAAGGCATCGCCACGCAGGCAAGCGTGACGGTCACAGTCGAGGCAAGCACATGACGCCGGATCAGAAAACCGAACCAAGCGAACCACGGCTCGCACGCATGCTCGCCACCTGGTTTGGTGCCGGCGACCTGCCGGGCGCGCCGGGTACGTGGGGCTCGCTTGCCGCACTTCCCGTCGCGATCGTCGCCGTCATGATCGGCGGACAATTCCTGTTGATGGCTCTGATCCTGATCGGATTTGTGGTGGGTGTCTGGGCCAGCGGCCGACTCGCCGCACACCACCGCCTGCAGGACCCCCAGCGCGTGGTCATCGACGAGGTGATCGGCCAGTGGTTGGCAATCCTGCCGGTGGCGTTCGACTGGCGCTTTTATGTGGTGGCGTTCGTGCTGTTTCGCTTCGCCGACATCACCAAGCCATGGCCGCTGAAGGACCTTGAGAAGCTGCATGGCGGGGTCGGCATCATGGCCGACGATATCGGCGCCGGCGTTTATGCCGGTGCGCTGACCTGGCTCATCGCGGTCTGGCTCGGAACTGCCGCCACCCTTCCCACCCTGTTTGGATAATCCGATGTTCGATGCCCAACTCCTCCATGATGCCGCCGAATTGCTGGAATTGTGCCGCCGGGCCAGCCTGAAGATCGCGACGGCGGAATCCTGCACCGGCGGCCTGATCGCGGGCTGCCTGACCGAGATCGCCGGGTCATCCGATGTGGTCGAGCGTGGCTTCGTGACCTATTCGAACGAGGCCAAGATGGAGATGCTCGGCGTGCCGAAGATGCTGATCACCCTGCACGGCGCCGTCAGCGAGCAGGTCGCCCGCGCCATGGCCGAAGGCGCGCTCGCCAAATCACTGGCCGACATCACGATTTCGGTCACCGGCGTTGCCGGTCCCGGTGGCGGCAGCAAGGACAAGCCCGTCGGGCTGGTGCACTTCGCGTGTGCGGGACGCGGCCGGCCGACAATCGTCCACCATGAAGTCTTCCCCGGCGACCGCGCTGATGTGCGGGATTCGACCGTGCAGACAGCTTTCACGATCCTGCGCCGGACCGTGCAGGGACAGAACTGAGCCGACCACTGAAGGAGTTGCCGTCATGTCAGACAGCGGCGTAAACAAATCCGCGTTCGACAGCCGGGATTTCTCGGCGATCTTCGATCACGCCTCGATCGGCGTTCGGGACATCGAGCGCGCCGTCGCGTTCTATGAACCGACCCTCGCCACGCTCGGCCTCGAAATCGTCATGGACAAGGGATTCGCCGTCGCGTTCGGCAACGGCAGCGGCCGCCAATGGCTGTGGATCAGCGAACCCATCGACAAGGACGTGCCGGTCGTGGCGAACAACGGCGCACATTTTGCGCTGATCGCGGACTCCCGATCGACGGTGCGGGCCTTCCACGCAGCCGCCATGGCACATGGCGGGCGTGAGGACGGCGCGCCGGGGATTCGGCCCGAATATATCCCGACCTACTACGGCGCGTTCGTCTTCGATCCGGACGGCAACAAGGTCGAGGCGGTCTGCCGCAGGCCGGAAGACGATTAGACGGGTGTGGTAACCACGGGCTCGTAAAGCTCGGCCGCGCGTCTTTCGAACGCCCCCACCATCCGGCTGACGGCCTCGTGGAACAGCGCGCCGATCATCTTCTCGAAGATGCGGCTGCGGAACTCGAACTCCACATAGAAATCGATTTCGCACGCTCCATCCTCGCGCGGCACGAAGATCCAGTGATTGCGCAGAAACTTGAGCGGCCCGTCCACATATTCGACATCGATCCGCGCATCCTGCACGCCATGCCGTGGCGTCAGCGTGACCTTGGACGTGAAGCGTTCGCGGATCAGTTTGAATCCGACCACCAGGTCCGACCAGATGATCGAGTGCCCCTCCCCGTCCTCGCGTTTGCGATTTCGCGCGGCGATGCACCAGGGCAGAAACTCGGGATAGGTCTCGATATCCCCGACCAGCGTGTAGAGCTGCTCGGGGGTGTAAGGAAGAACGCGATTTTCCTTGTGAGACGGCACGCTGTGGGACGTTTTCTCTGTTAGCCCGCAGCGGCCAGCTTGGCTTCGCGTGCATCGCGCAACTTCGCGAAATCGTCACCCGCATGATAGCTCGACCGGGTCAGCGGGGTGGCGGACACCAGGAGGAAGCCCTTGCCGCGCGCCATCTTGGCGTAGCCCTCGAATTCGTCGGGCGTGACGAACTTGTCGATCCGGGCGTGCTTCGGCGTCGGTTGCAGATACTGACCGATGGTCAGGAAGTCGACATTCGCCGCACGCAGATCATCCATCACCTGTCCCACCTCTTCGCGGGTCTCGCCCAGGCCGACCATCAGGCCCGACTTGGTGAAGATGCTCGGCACCTTCTCCTTGATCCGATGCAACAGATCGAGGCTGGTGAAATAGCGCGATCCCGGGCGGATGGTCGGGTAGAGCCGCGGCACGGTTTCCAGATTATGGTTGAACACGTCCGGCGGGTCCTGCGCCAGCACGTCGATCGCGCCGGGCTTGTCCTTGAAGTCCGGGGTCAGAATTTCGATGGTCGTGCCTGGTGCCGACGCGCGCAGCGCGCGCACCACCTGGCCGAAATGATCCGCGCCGCCGTCGGCCAGATCATCCCGGTCGACCGAGGTCAGCACCACATGCTCGAGCGCCATGCCGCCGACGGCCACGGCGACGTTCGCCGGCTCGTTCGGATCGAGGGGCTTGGGCACCCCGGTGGCCACGTTGCAGAAAGCGCAGGCCCGCGTGCAGGTGTCGCCCATAATCATGATGGTGGCGTGCTTCTTGGCCCAGCACTCGCCGATATTCGGGCAGGCCGCCTCCTCGCAGACCGTGGCCAGGTTGAGATCGCGCATCATCTTGCGGGTCTCGTGATAAGCCTTGCTGGTCGGCGCCTTGACCCTGATCCATTCCGGCTTGCGCTGGATCGGATTGTCGGGCCGGTTGCGCTTCTCCGGATGCCGGAGTGCGGCGTCGGTGCGCTTGTCGCGAACGGGTGTCGAGGTCATGCGCTAAAAGTGGATAGTGCGCCCGTAAGCGTCAAGCACGGACTCGTGCATCATTTCGCTTAGGGTCGGATGCGGGAAGACGGATTCGATGAGTTCGTGCTCGGTCGTCTCCAGAGTCTTGGCGATGCCATAACCCTGGATCAGTTCGGTCACCTCGGCCCCGATCATGTGCGCGCCCAGAAGCTCGCCCGTGTCGGCATCGAAGATCGTCTTGACCAGCCCCTCGGGCTCTCCCAGCGCGATCGCCTTGCCATTGCCCTGGAACGGGAAGCGCCCGACCTTGATCTTACGCCCGGCTTTCTTGGCCGCCGTCTCGGTCATGCCGACCGATGCGACCTGGGGACTGCAATAGGTGCAGCCGGGAATGCGGCTGGTGTCGAGCGGATGGACATCCTTTTGGCCAGCGATACGTTCGACCGCGATGATGCCTTCATGGGACGCCTTATGCGCGAGCCATGGCGGGCCGGCAACATCGCCGATGGCCCAGATGCCCGGCTCGCCGGTCTGGCCCCATTCGTCGATGACGATATGGGCCTTCTCGACCTTCACCTTGGTGTCCTCGATGCCGATATTCTCGACATTGCCGACGATCCCGACGGCCATGATAACGCGCTCGGCGTCGATATTCTGAAACTTGCCGTCCTTCTCGATCGTCGCCGTGACCTTGTCGTGCTGTTTATACAGAGACTTCACCGTCGCCCCGGTGATCAGCTTCATGCCCTGGGCTTCGAACGCCTTGGCCGCCAGATCGGAAATCTCCTCGTCCTCGACCGGCAATACCCGGTCGAGCACTTCGACCACGGTCACCTCGGCACCCAGCGTGCGGTAGAAGGAGGCGAACTCGATGCCGATCGCGCCGGATCCAACGACCAGCAGCGATTTCGGGAATTCTTTCGGCACCATCGCCTCGCGATAGGTCCAGACCTGCTCGCCGTCCGCCTCGAGCCCCGGCAGCTGCCGTGCGCGCGCACCCGTGGCCAGGATGACATTCTTGGCGGTCACGTCCGCGACCTTCTTGCCGTCTTTCTCGACAACCAGCTTGTGCGCGCCGGGTTTGCCGCCGGCGAGCTTGCCCCAGCCGTCGATCACCTCGACCTTGTTCTTTTTCAACAGGAACCCGACGCCCTGATTGAGTTGCTTCGCGACACCGCGCGAGCGCTCGACGACCTTCTTCAGGTCGAACGACACATTGTCCGCCTTCAGCCCGTATGCCTCGGCGTTCTGCATGTAGTGATAGATTTCCGACGTGCGCAGCAGCGCCTTGGTCGGGATGCAGCCCCAGTTCAGGCAGATGCCGCCGAGATGATTGGCCTCGATCACCGCCGCCTTCATGCCGAGCTGTGCCGCACGGATCGCCGCGACATAGCCACCAGGCCCGCCACCGACAACAACCAGATCGAATTGCTTGTCCGCCATTGCTTTGTAACCTCAATCAATTAGGCCCGCCCCGAAGCGACGGGCCGGGACACCGCCTAGAGTAGAAGCCCGAGGGGCTCTTCGATCAGGCTCTTGAGTGCCGCCAGGTATTCCGCGCCGATGGCGCCATCGAGCGCACGATGATCAACCGACAGGGTCAGAGACATGACCGTCGCGACGGCCAGTTCGCCATCATGCACGACGGGGCGCTGTTCGCCCGCACCCACCGCCAGGATGGCGCCCTGGGGCTGGTTGATCACGGCGTCGAATTGCTTCAACCCGTACATACCCAGGTTGGAGATGGTGAAGGTGCCGCCCTGGAACTCTTCCGGTGCCAGCTTGTTCTCTCTCGCGCGCGCGGCGAGATCCGCCATCTCGGCCGAGATCGTCTTCAGGCCCTTGCCCTCCGCACCGCGAACGATCGGCGTGATCAAGCCGTCATCGATGGCGACGGCCACCGAGATATCGGCCCGCTTGTAGAGGCGCACGCCCTCGCCGGACCAGCCGGCGTTGGCACGCGGCACTTCGATCAGGGCCGCCGCGGCGGCCTTGATGATCATGTCGTTGACCGAAATCTTGAATTCGCCGTCCTTGGCGCGGGCATTCAGATTTTTGCGCGCCTCCAGCAGCCGGTCGATCTCACAATCAACGGTCAGGTAGAAATGCGGGACCTGCTGCTTGGATTCCGTCATCCGCTCGGCGATCACCTTGCGCATGTTGGACAACGGCAGCACCTCATACGGCGCGTCGCCTTCCACGGACACAATTGTTGCCGGCGCGCCGGTCGACCTGCCGGACGCGGGCGCACCCGAGAAGTTCTCGATATCCACTTTCACAATCCGGCCGTTCGGGCCGCTGCCGGTGACCTGGCTCAGATCGATGCCCTGCTGCACCGCGAGTCTGCGCGCCAGCGGACTGGCGACCACCCGGCCTCCCGACGCAACCGGTGATGCGACCGGCGCGGCGGATGCTGCTGCCGGTGCGGGGGCGGCAACCGGCGCTGGTTCGGTAGCGGCGGGCTCGGGTTCTTCGGCCTTGGGCGCGGGTGCGGCGCCGCCGCCTGTGTCGAACCCGTCGAGCGCCGATTCGTCTTCGCCATCCTCGAGCAGGATCGCAATCGGCGTGTTTACGGCGACTTCCTCCGCGCCCTCGGCGATCAGGATTTTCCCGAGGGTGCCCTCATCGACAGCCTCGACTTCCATCGTCGCCTTGTCGGTTTCGATCTCGGCGATGACATCGCCCGGCGCGACGGCATCCCCCTCGGCCTTGAGCCATCGTGCGAGATTGCCTTCGGTCATGGTCGGCGACAAGGCGGGCATGAGAATGGAAATCGGCATCAGTACTTCCCCTGGATACGGTCCGCGTCGAAACAGTACGCCCGGATCATATCTTCGATCCCACGGGCACGTGTTGCGAGTTGAATGGCCATCGGCCCCGCCCACGCAACATTCTGCTTCTTTCGTTCTGGCTTTTGGCAACTTGTGCCAACAGCCGGCTGATGTCCAACGCGCAACGCGTCAGTCCTTATAACAAACACGCTTGGCCGCCGCGGCGATCTTCTCCGCCTGCGGCAGGGCCAGCTTTTCGAGGTTGGCCGCATACGGCATCGGCACATCCTCGCCGGTTACACGAACCACCGGCGCATCGAGATAGTCGAATGCATCTTCCATCATGCGCATGCCAATCTCCGCGCCGATGCCGGCAAACGGCCAGCCTTCCTCGACGGAGACGATGCGGTTCGTTCGCTTCACGGATTCGACAACGGTCTCGGTGTCGAGCGGCCGGATGGAGCGCAAGTCGATGACCTCCGCCTCGATCCCCTCGGCGGCCAGCATCTCCGCCGCCTCCAAGGCTTTACCGACCATCAGCGAGAACGCGGTGATGGTTACGTCGTCACCCGCGCGCACGACTTTGGCCCGACCGATCGGCACGGTGTAGTCATCGTCGTCGGGCACGTCGAAGGTGGTGCCGTAGAGCATCTCGTTTTCGAGGATCAGGACCGGGTTGGGATCGCGGACCGCCGACTTGAGCAGCCCCTTGGCGTCCGCCGCCGAATAGGGCGCGACGACCTTGAGGCCTGGGACATGCCCGTACCAGCTGGCATAACATTGCGAATGCTGGGCGCCCACGCGCGACGCCGCCCCGTTCGGGCCACGGAACACAATGGGCACGTCCATCTGGCCGCCGGACATGTACAGCGTCTTCGCCGCGGAATTGATGATCTGGTCCATCGCCTGCATGGCGAAGTTGAAGGTCATGAACTCCACGATCGGACGCAGGCCGTGATAGGCAGCCCCCACCCCCAGGCCCGCGAAGCCCTGCTCCGTGATCGGCGTATCGATCACCCGGCGCTCGCCGAATTCCTCCAGCAGCCCCTGGCTGACCTTGTAGGCCCCCTGATACTGGGCGACCTCCTCACCCATCAGGAACACCTTGTCGTCCCGGCGCATTTCCTCAGCCATGCCGTCGCGAAGCGCCTCGCGCACGGTCATCTCGACGGTCGCGCCGTCATAATCCACTTCGGCGGGCCGCGCGGCTGCAACCGGCGCCGTCGGTGCCTCCGACGCCTCCGCCGGCGCGGCTTCGGGTTCGGGCGCTCTTTCGGCGGCCGGTGCGGCATCGTCGATATCCGACGCGCTCTCGCCGTCCGACAAGATCACCGCGATCGGCGTGTTGACCGCCACATCCTCGGCCCCCTCGGCAACCAGGATCTTGCCCAGCGTGCCCTCGTCGACGGCTTCGACCTCCATGGTCGCCTTGTCGGTTTCAATTTCGGCGATCACATCTCCGGGTGAAATGCTGTCACCTTCGGATTTGAGCCAGCGTGCGAGGTTGCCCTCGGTCATGGTCGGCGAAAGCGCCGGCATTAATACCTGGATCGGCATATCAATTGTCCTCCCTGTCCCGCGCCTGGGTCAGGCTTCAATCAGAATGTCGGTGTAAAGCTCGGACGGATCGGGCTCGGGGCTTTCCTGGGCGAAGTCCGCCGCCGCATTGACCCGTTCGCGCACACTGCGGTCAATCGCCTTGAGCGCGTCTTCATCGGCCATCTTGTTGGCGATCAGCACGTCCTTGAGAGTCTCGATCGGGTCTTTTTCGGTGCGCATTTTCTGGACCTCTTCCTTGGTCCGGTATTTGGCCGGATCCGACATTGAGTGGCCGCGATAGCGGTAGGTCTGCATCTCCAGGATGAAGGGGCCCTTGCCCGAACGCACATGGTCGACGGCCTTCTTGCCGCCCTCGAGCACCTTGACCACATCCATCCCGTCGACCTGGGCGCCGGGAATGCCGTATGCGCACCCACGGTTGAACAGGTCGGGCTCCGCCGAGGCACGCTCGACCGAGGTTCCCATACCGTAGCGGTTGTTCTCGATGACGTAGATGATGGGCAGGTCCCACAGCGCGGCCATGTTGAAGGATTCGTAGACCTGCCCCTGGTTGACTGCCCCGTCGCCGAAATAGTCGAGGCAGATACCGTTGTCGCCCTGATATTTGTGGGAAAATGCGAGGCCCGTGCCGAGTGGCACGTTGGCGCCGACGATGCCGTGGCCGCCATAAAAGTTCTTTTCCTTGGAGAACATGTGCATCGAGCCGCCCTTGCCGCGCGAATACCCGCCCTCACGGCCCGTGAGCTCGGCCATCACACCATTGGGATCCATGCCGCATGCGAGCATGTGCCCGTGGTCGCGATACGTGGTGATGACGGAATCCTGCGCCTGGAGGTTCGCCTGCATGCCGACGACGACGGCTTCCTGCCCGATATACAGATGACAGAACCCACCGATCAGGCCCATGCCGTACATCTGGCCGGCCTTTTCCTCGAACCGGCGGATGAGCAGCATCTCGCCGTACAGTTCGAGAAGTTTCTCGGCGCCGTAAGACTTGTAATCAGGTTTGTTGGATGGCGCGGATTTCTTTCGCGGGGACGCCCCCTTCGATGCCGACCGATTGCTTGCCCGTGACGATTTCGTGGCTGGCTTTCGCGCCATCACATTCCCCCCTACAACATTGATCGGCGTCTTTCGCCGTCTCGACAAGTAGGTGATAAGGCGAATTCCGGCAAGTGCGGAAACGGCAAAAGACGTTTAATTTCAGGGAAAAAGACGGAATATACCGATATTCAGTTAATCGGCCCCTTTGGCCGTGAAACAATCGAACACGGTGGGGGATCGATATTCGCGGATATTGCGCGACGGCCGCTATTCGAGGATGACGATCTCGTTCGGGTGCGCAAAATTGAGCATCACCCGGGCGCGTTCCTCGAGCATATCCGGATCCAGATTGTCGGGTCGCAACAACGCCACGCGGGCGCCGAGCTGCGTGCGTTCGATCTCCAGGGACGCATGCAGCGTCTGCGCCTGCTCGACCTTCGCGCGGAGCTGCAGCAATGACAGCAATCCGTGGTCACCCTGGATCATGTGGTAGGAAAAATAGGCGAGCAGGAGCGCCCCGATGATGGGCCACAAGGCGCTGCGGGCGCGGATACGAATTTCGTCGAGCACTGCCATACCCGCACCGAATCACAGGCCGAGTCGTAGCGTCAACACCAGATTGTTCTTACTATTCAATTCTTTGCGCAGAATGAGGCTTCTGTTGCAAAAGTGACTCAGAGTTCTCGTTTTGGACTCATGGGCCCAATCGGATCACACCGGTCACGCACCCGCGGCGACCTAACGCAGGATCGATCGGCCGGCGTAGCTGGCGGCCGGGCCCAGCGCCTCTTCGATCCGGATCAGCTGGTTGTACTTGGCCAGTCGGTCGGAGCGGCTCAGCGAACCGGTCTTGATCTGTCCACAATTGGTGGCCACCGCAAGATCGGCAATGGTCGCATCCTCTGTCTCACCCGATCGATGGGACATCACCGACGTGTAGGACGCCTTGTGGGCGGTCTCGACGGCGTCGAGGGTCTCCGACAACGTACCGATCTGGTTGACCTTGATCAGGATGGAATTCGCGGCCCCCTGCGCGATGCCGTCACGCAGGCGTACCGGGTTGGTGACAAACAGATCATCGCCGACCAGCTGGACCTTGTCGCCGATCGCTTCGGTCAATGCCACCCAGCCGTCCCAATCGTCTTCCGCCATCCCATCCTCGATGGACGTGATCGGGTAGCGGGCACAAAGATCCGCCAGGTATTCGACCATGGCGGCGGAATCCAGCGACTTGTTTTCGCCCGCCAGATCATAGGCGCCGTCGGCATAGAATTCCGTCGCCGCGGAATCAAGCGCCAGCACCACGTCATCGCCGGGCTTGTAGCCCGCCACTTCGATGGATTTACAAATAAACCCAAGGGCTTCATCCGCACTCTTCAGGTTCGGCGCGAATCCACCCTCGTCACCGACATTCGTGCCGTGCCCGGCGTCTGAGAGCTGCTTCTTAAGTGTCTGAAATATTTCCGATCCCACCCGCACCGCATCCGCCATATTGGCGGCGCCGACCGGCATGATCATGAATTCCTGAATATCGATCGGATTGTCGGCATGGGCACCGCCGTTGACGATGTTCATCATCGGCACCGGCAGGGTCCGGGCATGGCTGCCGCCGACGTAACGGTACAGCGGCAATCCGGAATCGTCGGCCGCCGCCTTGGCCACCGCCAGGGACACACCGAGGATCGCGTTGGCCCCGAGCCGCCCCTTGTTCTCCGTGCCGTCGAGATCGCGCATCAGCTGATCGATATGTTCCTGTTCGTCGGCGTCCTGCCCCGACAGGGCCTCGAACAGCTCCGTATTGACGGCCTCAACGGCGCCAAGCACACCCTTGCCGCCATAGCGGGCCGGATCGCCGTCGCGCCGCTCCACGGCTTCATGGGCGCCTGTGGACGCGCCGGATGGCACGCCCGCGCGCCCGAAGGCACCGCTCTCGAGCATGACATCCACTTCGACGGTGGGATTTCCGCGGCTGTCGAGAATTTCGCGGCCGATAATATTGACGATGGCACTCATCGTGAATTCCGTTTGTTGCGAGGTTGGGTCAGGTGATCGAAACCGGGTTTGCCTTCGCAATACGATCGATTTCGAGCAGGGTTTCGACGATCCCCGGCAAATCACGCAGGTGGATCATGTTCGGGCCGTCGCTGGGGGCGTTGTCCGGGTCCTCGTGGGTCTCCATAAACACGCCGGCAATGCCGATCGCGACCGCCGCGCGAGCCAGCACGGGGGCAAATTCACGCTGGCCGCCGCTCGTGGCGCCCTGCCCGCCGGGTTGTTGCACCGAATGGGTCGCATCGAAGATTACGGGACAGCCGGTCTGCGCGGCCATGATCGGCAGCGAGCGCATATCGGCAACGAGTGTGTTGTAGCCAAAGCTCGCACCACGCTCACAGACCAGGACATTGTCGTTCCCGGCCTCGAAGGCCTTGCTCACCACATTCTTCATGTCCCAGGGCGCGAGGAACTGGCCCTTCTTGATGTGCAGCGCGCGCCCGGTCTCGGCCGCCGCCACCACAAGATCCGTCTGACGGCACAGAAAGGCGGGAATTTGCAAGACATCGGCGACTTCCGCGACCTGGGCACAATGGCCGGGATCATGCACATCGGTCAGGATCGGAAGACCGGTGGTTTCGCGAATCTCGGCCATGATGGGCAGGCTCTTGTCGATCCCGAGACCCCGCGCGGTCTTGATCGACGTCCGGTTCGCCTTGTCGAAGCTGGTCTTGTAAATCAGCCCGATGCCGAGCCGGTCCGCCATTTCCTTGAGCGCGGCGCTCATCTCAAGCCCGTGGGCGCGGGATTCCAGCTGACAGGGCCCAGCAATGAGGGTCAGCGGCAAATCACCACCGAGAGTGACATCGCCGACACGCACATGCCGCATTTCAGCCATTGCTCAGACCAACCGGGATTGATCGAGGGCCGCCGCCACGAAGGATTTGAACAGCGGGTGCGGATCGAACGGCTTGGATTTCAGTTCCGGGTGGAACTGCACGCCGATGAACCAGGGATGATCTTCGAGCTCAATAGTTTCGGGCAGCAGGCCGTCGGGTGACGTGCCGGAAAATGTCATGCCGGATTTCTCCAGGATGTCGCGATAATTGATGTTGACCTCGTAACGGTGCCTGTGGCGCTCGGCAATCTCGTTCAGGCCATAAATTTCCGCGATATGGGTCCGCGCCGCGAGGTTGGCCGGATAGGCGCCAAGCCGCATGGTGCCACCCATATTGTCGCCGGCCGCGCGCTGTTCCATTTCACCACCGCGCTGCCATTCCGTCATCAACCCGACAACGGGGTCTGCGCACGGCCCGAACTCGGACGAGCCGGCCCCGGAAAGACCGGCCAGATTGCGTGCCGCCTCGATCACCGCCATCTGCATCCCCAGACAAATGCCGAAATACGGCACATTGTGCTCGCGCGCGAACTGAACCGCCCGGATCTTGCCCTCGGTGCCGCGCTCGCCAAACCCGCCGGGAACCAGAATTCCATGAACCCCGTTGAGATGCTCGACGGTGTCTTCGGTGTCGAATATTTCCGACGCGATCCAGTCGAGATTGACCCGCGCATGGTTGGCAATACCGCCATGGGCCAACGCTTCCGAAAGTGATTTATAGGCGTCGGGAAGGTCGGTGTACTTGCCGACCACGGCGATCGTCACCTCCCCATCGGGTGCGCGAATACGGCCGACGATTTCGCGCCACGTGTCGAGATTGGGCGCCTCTCCGGCGTCGATCTTGAAGTGATTGAGGACCTGCGTGTCGAACCCTTCGGTGTGATACTCGATCGGCACCTGATAGATGGTGTCGATATCGAGCGCGGGCACCACGGCTTCCGGGCGAATATTGCAGAACAGCGCGATCTTGTTGCGCTCGCCATCCGGGATCGGCCGGTCACAACGGCACAAAAGAACATGTGGCCGGATGCCCACACGCTGCAGTTCCATCACGGAATGCTGGGTCGGCTTGGTCTTGAGTTCGCCGGCTGCAGACAGATAGGGCACCAGGGTCAAGTGCACGAACATCGCCCGCTCGGCCCCCAGTTCGTTGCCAAGCTGGCGGATCGCCTCGAGGAACGGCAGGCTTTCGATATCGCCGACCGTGCCGCCGATTTCGCAGATCACGAAATCCTCGCCGTGCAGATCGGCCGTGACGAATTTCTTGATCGCGTCGGTCACGTGGGGAATGACCTGGACGGTGCCGCCCAGATAGTCACCACGCCGCTCGCGGCCGAGCACGTCGGAATAGATCCGCCCGGTCGTGACATTGTCGGACTGGGTCGCCGCTACCCCCGTGAACCGCTCGTAGTGCCCCAGATCGAGATCGGTTTCGGCTCCGTCGTCGGTGACGTAGACCTCGCCGTGCTCGAAGGGGCTCATCGTACCCGGATCAACATTCAGATAAGGGTCCAGTTTGCGCACGCGCACACTGTAACCGCGCGCCTGAAGAAGCGCACCCAGAGCCGCAGACGCCAGCCCCTTACCCAGAGAGGAAACGACACCACCCGTGATGAAAATAAACCGTGTCGCCATTGTTACCTTGTACTCAATTGATGGCGGCCCGCCAAAGGGGATTCATCCACAATCGACAAGCTGTTGAGATACCGGCATTTGGCAGAGAAAAAGGCGGCTTGAAAGCCGCCTTTGGAATTCGACTCGGGACACCGCACCATCTATTCGGTCGTCGGAACCGTGGGAGTCGTCGGCACGGCTGGTTGCGCCGGCACCGGCGTCATTGTGTCACCACCATGTGCAGGCGGTGCCTCATTGATGATCGCGCCGGTACTGCCGCCGTCATTAGCAAGAATCGCCAGGCCGATGCTTGTCACCATGAATGCCGCCGCCAACAGACCGGTGGAGCGGGTCAACAGGTTTGCCGTCTGGCGATTGCCCAGCAATCCGCCCATGCCGCCGCTCGCGCCGCCACCGCCGCCGCCGCCACCGCCGAGACCGCCCAAGCCGCCTTCGGACTTCTGCAACAGCACGACACCGACGAGCGCCACACCAATCAGCATGTGAATGACCAGTATGATGGTTTCCATATTCTCGGCCGATTCTCGTATGCGCAGTGCAGACCATTCGCCACACCGCGACTGCTGGGCGGGTATTTAGTCGGTTGTTCGCCGCAATTCCAGTCCCAATCCTGTCAAATGCTCATGCGGCCGCCGCAGCGGCAATGGCCAGGAAGCTTTCGGCGTCCAAACTGGCGCCGCCAATCAGTCCACCATCTACGTTTGCGATGGCGAGGAGCGATTCCGCATTTTCGGGCTTCATTGACCCCCCATAGAGCAGACGAATGGTCGCAGCCTCGCCGCCCAATGCGCCTTCGAGGGTCGCACGGATATGTCCATGGGCGGCTTCGACTTCGTCCAGGGTCGGCGTCCGGCCGGTCCCGATCGCCCAAACCGGCTCATAGGCAATGACCGTATTCGCGCCGCGCACGCCCGTTTCCGGCAGCGAGCCGGCCAACTGCGCGCTCAAGATATCCAGCGTCCGGCCGGCATCGCGCTCCGCCTCCGTCTCGCCGATACAGACAATCGCCGTCAGGCCGACCCCATGGGCCGTCACCGTTTTCGCCTGAACGCGCGCGTCGGTCTCGCCCAGCCCATGGCGTCGCTCGGAATGGCCAAGGATCACGTGGCTCGCGCCCGCGTCGCGGACCATCGCGGCGGAGACGTCGCCCGTGAAGGCGCCACTTTCCGCCTCGTGACAATCCTGCCCGCCGACGGCAACATCCGAATCCGACAGCGCCTCGGCGACGGATCGCAGGATTGTCGCGGGCGGACAAACCAGCAGATCGCAGCCTGTGCCTTGCGCCTTTGCACCGATCGCATGCGCCAGTGCCGTGCCATCCGGCGTCAGCATGTTCATCTTCCAGTTTCCGGCGATCAGTTTTTTCAGCGCGGCCATATCTTCACCAAATTGTTGCTTTTCATTGCGTTAGCAGGCCACTACATCGGCCAGAAGGTGCTCTAGCATAGCCGTGAAGGCGCCGCCAACCAGCCCCTTGCGAAAGGTCCGGCACGGCGCTTGAGACACCGGATCGCGATCACTATCATGCGCCGCCCGCAGCCGGGCTGCGGACCCGAACCAATTGGTGACAACAAAATGCTCGAATCCCTCCGGAACTTTTCCAAAAGCTGGATCATGCGTGGCGTGCTGCTGGCGCTTGCCGCGACGTTTGTCCTGTTCTTCGGAACGGACTTCGGCGGCGGTGGCGGCGGACATGGTGGCGGCGGCGGCGGCGCGGCATCGGTCGTCGAAGTCGGTGACACCAACTTTACGGTCCACCAGGTGGGGCGTGAGCTCAACGATCAAATTCAGCGGGCGGCACAATTCACGGGCCAGCAGCTGGACACCCAGACAGCCATTCAGGCCGGGCTTCTCGATCAGGCCATTGCCCAGCTTGTCACCCGCACCCTGTTTGATCAGGCCGCGCAGGATTTGGGGGTCACCACGTCCCTCGATGCCGCCGCAACGGCCATCCGCAATCTGCCGCAGTTCCAGGGGCCGAGCGGACGCTTCGAACGCAGCCAGTTTGAACGTTTCCTGCTGCACAACAACCAGACGGAAGCCCAGTTCGTTAGTCAGGTGCGCCTGGACCTCCTGCGCACGCAGTATATCGATACCATCCGAAACGCCGTGGCCGCGCCCGCGCCGCTGACCGACGCCATCTTCAAGCGGCGCGGCGAACGCCGGGTCGCCGAACTCGTCATTGTGGCGCCGAGCCCCGACGCGCAGGTCGGTGAGCCCGATGCGGCCCAGCTCATTGGCTTTTACGAAGCCAACCGCAATGCTTTCGAAACACCTGAATTTCGGGTCGCGTCCGTCGCCAGCATGGATGTGGAAACCCTGGCGCGGGAAATCGTCATTCCCGAAGAAGATTTGCGCGAGGAGTATTCGTTGCGCATCAATGATTTCCGGCAACCCGAGCTTCGTGATGTATCGCAGGCCACTTTCCTGTCGCGCGACGACGCCCAGCGTGCGGTCACGTTGATCGACGACGGCCAGACCTTCGAACAGGCCGCCGAAGAGGTCGCTGGCCTGCCACCGATAGACCTCGGGAGCGTGAGCCGGAGCGACGTGCCGGTCGCCGAACTGGCCGACGCTGCCTTCGGGCTTGCGGCCGGCGTGATCAGCGCCCCGGTCGAGAGCGATCTCGGCTGGCATCTGGTGCGGGTGCAGAACATCCAGCCCGGCCGCACGGTCCCGTTCGAAGAAGTGCGCGAGACCCTGCGCAGCGAGCTGGCGCTGGAGGAGGCCCGCGACGGAATTTTTGACGTCCTCAACGATGTCGAAGACGGGCTCGCGGGTGGTGCCTCCCTCGAAGAGGTGGCACGCGACAGCAATCTAACCACGAACCGGATCGACGGCGTGGCACGCACCGGCCATCTGCGTTCCGAGGGCGCGGACCCCGACAGCGCGGCCACGCCGGAACTGGTCCAGCGCCTTTTCACCATAGAGACCACAGGCATCGCCGAGACGATCGAAGGCCGCGATGGCGGGTTCGCGGTGGTCCGGCTGGACGAAATCGTTGCGCCACGAATTCCGTCCCTGGATGACGTTCGCGAGCAGGCGATCCAGGCCTGGAAGGCCGAGCGCATCAGCGCAATGGCCGAGGAAACAGCCCAGAAGATTGCCGACCGAGCACGTGGTGGTGAACGCCTTGAGACCCTGGCGGGCGAATTCAACGCGCGTTTCGAACGCACCCCCGCCTTTGACCGAACGGGTGACGGCTCGACAATCTCCACCGAACTGATCGCGGCGGTGTTCGAAGCGTCACGCGGCGAGGTCGTCGAGCAACTCCTGTCCAACGGTGCGGCGGTCGCCAAGCTGATCGATATCGAGCCCGCCGATATGACCGACCCCGCGCGCGAGGATATGGCCGCCGTGCTGACCGGACAGATCGCCAACGATCTGGTGACCCAATTGTCGATCGCGTTGCAGGATGAGATCGGCGTCGAGGTCGACCGGGAAGCGCTTGAAGACGCGTTCCAGCCCCAATGACGGTCCGCTGACCGACAGGTGACAGCCAGGTGACCCTACAAACCGCCACCGATATCGAATCCTTCGCTGCGCGATACGTCAACGGAGAGCCGCAGCTCGTCTGGACCGAACTGGTCGCCGATCTCGAGACGCCGGTGTCGGCGCTCCTCAAGCTCGCCGACGACGAGAAGCATTCGATCCTGCTGGAATCGGTCGAGGGCGGGGCCGTTCGTGGCCGCTATTCGATCCTGGCGTTCGCACCGGACCTGATCTGGCGCTGCACGGGTGAGACGGCCGAGATCAACCGCAGCGCCCTCACCTCACCCGACCGTTTCGAGCCCATGGAAGGCCGCAGTCTCGATGCGCTGTCGGCGCTCGTCGACGAATGCCGGATCGAGGTCCCCCCGGAACTCCCGCCGATGGCGGCCGGATTGTTCGGCTATTTCACCTATGACGCCGTGCGCCTCATGGAACGCCTGCCCGACGACAACCCCGATACGATCGACATCCCGGATTCGGTGTATATCCGGCCGACCATCATCGCGGTCTTCGACAACGTCGCGGACAAGGTCACACTGGTCACGCCTGTCTGGCCCACCCCCTCTGTCGATGCGGATCATGCCTATGCCGACGCCTGTGCGCGGCTCGACACGGCCGTCGCCGGTTTTGACCGGGGGGTGCCCCGCATCGCCAGCGTGCCCAAAGGATCTGAGATCGAGATCACGCCGGTCTCGAACCGCTCGCAGGCCGAGTATCACGCGATGGTCGAGGCGGCGAAGGAGTATGTCCGCGCCGGGGACGTCTTCCAGGTCGTCCCGTCCCAGCGTTTCAGCTTCCCGTTCGATCTGCCGCCGACGGCGCTGTATCGCTCGTTGCGGCGGCTCAACCCCTCCCCGTTCCTGTTCGTCCTCAATGTCGGCAACTTCTCCCTCGTCGGATCGAGCCCGGAAATTCTGGTTCGCCTGCGCGATGACACGGTGACGATCCGGCCCATCGCCGGCACCCGGCCGCGCGGCGCCACGCCGGACGCCGATGAGGCGCTGGCCGAGGAGCTGCTCGCCGATCCCAAGGAGCTGGCCGAGCATCTGATGCTGCTCGATCTGGGCCGCAACGACGTGGGCCGGGTCTCCGAGATCGGCACCGTCGAAGTCACGGAAGAATTCACGATCGAGCGCTACAGCCACGTGATGCACATCGTGTCGAACGTGCAGGGCCGGGTGAAACCGGGCACCCGTGCGGTCGATGCGCTGGCTGCAGGTTTCCCGGCGGGAACCGTGTCGGGGGCGCCCAAAATTCGGGCGATGGAGATCATCGACGAGCTGGAATCCGAACGCCGCAGCTTTTATGCCGGTGCGGTCGGCTATTTCGCGGCCGATGGCAGTATGGATACCTGCATCACGCTCCGCACGGCGCTGATCAAGGATGGCATGATGTATGTGCAGGCCGGCGGCGGCGTCGTTGCGGATTCAGACCCCGAAGCCGAATATCAGGAAAGCCAGAACAAGGCCCGCGCCTTGATCCGTGCGGCCGAACAGGCCCACCGCTTCGTCAACTAGTTCGCGTCAAGCCGACGGGCCGACCTCGATTCCGATCGCCGCGTCATACGCCACGAACGCGTTTTCCATGCCGATCAGCACCCGGGTGATGTGGAAGTACGGCGTCATGAACAGCGGCCCGTCCTTAATCTCCTCCCACATGCAGTGATAGTCGAACAGCGACTGGAAGTGGCAGATCACGAAGTCCGAGCACTCGCCACTCAAGGCGTCCGCATCGTGCCAGACCACGCTCACCTTTGGATGGGACGCTATGATTTCCTGTAGCGCGAGCCAGTGGGCCGCGCGATCCTCGCGCGAAAGCTGCAGATAGGTCGGCTCGACCTTCAGCTCGACGACGGCAACGGTGACGGGTTCATCGGTCACGAGAATGGCTCCACATTATTTATCGCTTGATCAATAGCGCGCCACCATATCACCCGGTCGGCCCGTGGGCGATGTATGCTGCCGGTCCGCGAAAACACAACAAGCAGAATGATGACCATCGACTGGGATGAACACGCGGAAGGCTGGGATCAAAATCCCGATGTCGTGGTCTACGCGGGCAACGCCTACAAAACTCTCACCGCCGCCATCGATTGTGAGGGCCTGCGGGTTCTCGATTTCGGTTGCGGCACCGGTCTTCTGACGGAGCGGATTGCGCGCGATGCCGCGGCTGTCGTCGCACTCGATCCCGCGCCGAAAATGCTGGGGGTCCTGGCGGGCAAAGCGCTTCCCAACGTCACGCCGGTTGCGGGGTTACTGAGCACCGGACTGATCGCGCATGAACCGGCATTCGAAGACGGTTTTGACCTGATCACCGCGTCATCCGTCTGCACCTTCGTTCCCGACTATCCAGAAACCCTGCGTCTTTTGCATTCACTTCTTACGCCCGGGGGATATCTGGTCCAGTGGGACTGGCTGGCGACACCGGACGAACCGGACTTCGGGTTCACCGAGGCCGCCATTCGCGACGGCATGACCGCGGCCGGATTCACGGTCGTTACCGTCTCGCAGCCATTTTCGATATACAGAGGCGAAGACGCGCGGATGCCCGTGCTGATGGCCGTCGCCACGAGGAGCCGCGGCTAGTTTGCCGCGCGCGTGTTTCCGGCCGCGAGGCGCAGCGCGACGGCGCTGACGGGAACCAGGGCGAACCCCCGCGCCCGCACATCGGGCAACCACTCGGCGAGCGCCTCGATCGTCGCGTCCTTGGGATGGCCGATCGCAATCGCATGTCCCTGCCGGCGGGCAATTGCCTCCACCTGGTCCAGGGCGGCGCGCACGGCGATCGGCGACGGATCGTGATCGAGGAACACATCGCGGCTCAGCGCAGGGATGCCCTGCTTTTCCGCTTCGGCCTCGGCCACGGTCGCCCCCGTCGTCCGGCTGTCGAGGAACAACAGGCCGCGATCGCGAAGTTTCGTCATCACGGCGGCCATGGACGGCCGGTCCGCCGTCGCCTTGCTCCCCATATGGTTGTTGATACCCACGAACCGCGTGAACTGGCTGAGGTTCCATTCGATGCGGCGGTTCAATTCGTCCGCCGTCAGGCTGGTCAGCAACGCATGGGGGCCGGGGTTCGCGCCGGGCCCCGGCTCCATTGGCACATGGACCAGCAATTCGTGGCCCGCCTTGCGCGCCGCCCCGGTCTGCGTGTCCAGATCGTTTGCATAGGCGAGATAGGCCAGAGTCAGCGGCGCCGGCAGGCGGGTGGTCCGCTCGGATCGCACCCGATCGAGCCCCATATCATCGATCACGATCGCAATCATCGGCTGGCCCGGCGCAACGGATGCCGACACGGCGTTGCGTCGCCAGGTTTTGGCCGGCGCGGTCGGAGCTGGGGGCGGAAGCGCGGCGACGTCGGGCGTCGCAGGCGGCAAAGCCGGTCGCGTCGGCATGGCCGGCTTCGGAGTCACCGAGGGCATGGGCGCGGTGGCGATTTGCGGCGGCCGGCTGTCCCGTGCGGTTGGTCCAAACAGCAAGATCGCGGCCAGCGAAAGGACGGCGACGCTCAGCGCACCCGCCGTCAGCCACACCAGACCCACAAGGCGGGGTGCCTGCTGCCTGGCCTTCTGCCGGGCCTTGCGCGCCGGTTTGCGCGGCTTTGGTTTCGCTTTACGGGCCCGTTGAGCCATGGGGGTCGCGACTCGCTTCATCGTTGGCCCACCAAGAGGACAGGCAATTGGGGCACGCTTATGACAGATTCGCGCCCGTCCCGCTCTGCCGCCGCTTTGCCGGCCCGGGCAACGCTGTTATAAGTCTCCGCCCCGTGACCGGGCGAAATCGGGCCACGGGAAAAAGATCAAGAACGCCGGACAACCTGTTGAGATGTTTCTGTTAATCGACAACTACGACAGCTTTACCTACAACCTCGTCCACTTCCTGGGCGAGCTGGGGGTGAGCTGTGACGTGCGGCGCAATGACACCCTGTCGCCCGACGATGCACTGGCGCTCGCGCCCGAGGCGATCGTGATTTCGCCGGGACCGTCCGATCCCGACCATGCCGGCATCTGTCTCGAACTGGTCGGCCGGGCAGCAGCGGCCCGAATGCCGGTGCTCGGCGTCTGCCTGGGACACCAGACCATCGGCCAGGCCTTCGGCGGCAAAATCGTCCGCGCGCCGGAGCCGATGCACGGCAAGGTCGATCGCGTGCGCCATGGCGGCCAGAGCCTGTTTCGCGGCCTGCCCAACCCGGTCGAGGCCACCCGGTATCATTCGCTGGCCGTCGAGCGCGCCACCCTGCCCGACTGTTTCGAAATCACTGCCACCACCTCCGACGATGTGATCATGGGCCTGAGCCACAAGGAATTGCCGATCCACGGGGTGCAGTTCCATCCGGAGAGCATCGCCACGGAAGCCGGTCATGACCTGCTTGCCAATTTTGTTGAACTTGCCACCGGCCAGCCGGTGGAAGCGTATGGCGACGACACGCGCGCCGGAGAGATGATGGCGCTATGAGCTCTGACATGGACGATCTGAAGCCCTTGATCGGGCGCGTCGCCGACGGCGGCACCCTGGGCGAGGACGAAGCCGAGACGGCCTTCGACATCATCATGTCGGGCAATGCCACCCCGGCCCAGATCGGCGCGTTCCTGATGGCGCTGCGCCTGCGCGGCGAGACCGTGGGTGAAATCACCGGCGCGGCGCGCGCCATGCGGGCCAAGGCCCACATCATCGAGGCACCGGAAGGCGCGATGGATATCGTCGGCACCGGCGGCGACGGCACCGGCACGCTCAATATCTCCACGGCCTCCGCGATCGTCGTGGCGGGCTGCGGCGTGCCCGTCGCGAAGCACGGCAACCGGGCGCTGAGCTCCAAGACCGGCGCGGCGGACGTGCTGACCGAGTTGGGTATCAACATCGAAGCCGATTTCGAGCTGATCAAGGAATCGATCTGGGAGAACAATCTCGGCTTCCTGATGGCGCCGCGCCACCACAGCGCCATGCGCAACGTCGCCGGGCCGCGCGTCGAGCTGGGCACCCGCACGATCTTCAACATCCTCGGGCCTCTGTCGAACCCGTCCCTGGTCAAACGCCAGATGACTGGCGTCTTCGCGCCGCAATGGACCGAACCTATGGCCCATGTGTTGGGCAATCTGGGCCTCACCCGCGCCTGGGTGGTGCATGGTTCCGACGGCACGGACGAGCTGACCACGACGGGCCCGTCGCGGGTTTCCGAGCTCAAGGACGGCAAGGTCACGACCTACGAAGTGAACCCAGAAGACGCCGATCTGCCGCGTGCCACTCTGGATGACATCAAGGGCGGCGACGCCGCCTACAACGCCGCCGCCGTGCGTGAACTCCTCGACGGCAAGCCGAGCGCCTACCGCAACGCCGTGATCCTGACAGCCGCCGGCTCCCTGATGATCGCCGACAAGGCCGACAATCTGCTGGACGGCGCGAAGATTGCCCGCGAGGCGATCGATTCCGGTGCCGCGCGCGACTGTCTCGCCCGGCTCGTCGAGATCACCAACCGGGGGGCGTGACATGGCCGCCGACAAAAGCGACGTCCTCACCAGAATCAACAACGACAAGCGTGAACATATCGCCGCGTGCAAGGCCGCGACGTCCCTGGCGACGCTCGAAGAACGCGCGCGGGCGGCGGGTGTAACCCGGGGATTCGCCCGCCGGCTTGCCGAACGCGCTGCGGCCGGGCGCTTCGGCCTGATCGCCGAGATCAAGAAGGCGAGCCCGAGCAAGGGGCTGATCCGGGAAGACTTCGACCCGCCGTCAATCGCCAGGGCCTATGAGGCCGGTGGTGCCACCTGCATGTCGGTCCTGACCGACACACCCTATTTCCAGGGCCGCGACGAAGACCTGGTCGCCGCGCGGGCCGCAGTATCGCTGCCCGCGCTGCGCAAGGATTTCATGCTCGATCCCTATCAGGTGGTCGAAGCGCGGGCACTGGGCGCGGACTGCATCCTGCTGATCATGGCGGGCATCGAGGACTCACAGGCCGAAGAACTGGCCGCCGCCGCCCATGAATGGGGCATGGACGTGCTGGTCGAGGTCCATAATGCCGAAGAGCTCGACCGGGCGCTTGAGATCGACGGCGACCTCATCGGTGTCAATAACCGGAACCTGAAGACACTGACGGTGGATCTGGCAACGACGGAAGAGCTCGCGCCCCGCGTGCCGTCGGACCGGGTGCTGGTCTGCGAGAGCGGGCTGTTCACGCCGGACGATCTGGTGCGGATGTCGGGGGTCGGCGCGCGGTGTTTTCTCATTGGCGAGTCCCTGATGCGCCAGGACGACATCGCCGGTGCGGTGCGCGATCTGTTGGCGCCGGGCGAAACCCTGCAGGAAAGTGCCTGATCATGGCTGCCGACGAAACCAACAGCGACAAACTCACCCATCTCGACGCCGACGGGAACGCCCGCATGGTCGATGTGTCCGACAAGGACATGACCCGCCGCACCGCAACCGCGGGCTGCCGGGTGATCATGCAGCCGGAGACCATCGCCCTGATCCGCGACGGCGCGGTCAAAAAGGGCGATGTCCTGTCGATCGCCCGGATCGCCGGCATCATGGGTGCCAAGAAGACATCCGAGCTGATCCCGCTTTGCCATCCCCTGCTGATCAACAAGGCCGACGTGGAACTCGCCATCGACGATGCGGCCAACGCGGTGGTCATCGAGGCCACCGTGCTGGTCGACGGCAAGACCGGCGTCGAGATGGAGGCGCTCACGGCCGCATCGGTCGCCGCGCTGACCGTCTACGACATGGTCAAGGCGGTCGATCGCAGCACCCAGATCACCGACATGCGCCTGCTCCACAAGGCCGGCGGCAAATCGGGCACCTACGAGGCCCAATGAGCAATAAGCTCACACTTTTCCTGCTCGTCGTCGCCGCGCTTGCCGCGCCCGCCGTCGTGGTGGCCCTCGAATGGCTGCGAACGGTGGCCGGATTTCTCAACCTCAGCCCGGGCACGCTCTACATGCCCAACGGGTTCGGGAGCTTCTACCTGATCACGGCCGGCGCGATGCTGCTCATCGCCGTGCCCATGTCACGCAGCCTCCTGCGGATCGGCGAGCTGCGCCGTGCCCGATATATTCGAAACGCCCTGATGGTGCTGATCTTCTGGAAGATCATCGACGTGACCATGCTCTCGGGCGGCGTGCCCGATCTGGACAATAAGGCGTCCACGCTCGTGCTGTCCCTCGGCACGTTCATCTACGGCGTGGTCGCCGGTCTCATCTTCTGGCGCATCGCCATCAAACCCCATCTCATCGTCACCTCGTCCGACGTGTCGGAAGAGCCAAGCCCGTGACCCAGACCCTCATGCCCGTGGCCGACGCGCGTGCGCGCATCCTCGCCGATCTGCCGACCATGGCGTCGGAACAGGTCGCGCTGACGCAAGCCCATGGCCGGGTTCTGGCCGACGACGTGGCCGCACGGGTTACCCAGCCGCCGCTGGCCGTCTCGGCGATGGACGGCTATGCCGTGCGCGCTGAAGACGTCGCCAACGTGCCCGTCGCCCTCAAGATCGTGGGCGCAGTCCCGGCGGGCGGGCTGCATGAAGGCACCATCGGCAAGGGTGAAGCGGTGCGGATCTTCACCGGTGCCGCCCTGCCCGACGGTGCCGACGCCATCGTCATCCAGGAAGACACTGCGCGAGACGGCGACAGCATCACAATCAACGAAAGCTCGGCCGTCGGCCGTTACGTCCGCAAGGCCGGGCTCGATTTCGCGAAGGGCGACGTGCTGCTCACGACGGGGCGAATCCTCACCTCCCGTGACATCGGCCTGGCCGCCGCCATGAACCATCCCTGGCTGCAGGTTCGGCGCCGGCCCCGCGTGGCGCTGCTGGCCACCGGCGACGAGATTTCCCTGCCCGGTGAGGCGCTCGGGCCCACGAGTATCGTCAGTTCCAACACCTTCGCACTTGAGGGTCTGATCCGGGCCGCGGGCGGCGAACCAGTCACCCTGGGAATCGCGCCCGACGACAAGGCCGCCATCAGCGCCATGGCCGAAGGCGCGCGCGGCGCAGACATGCTCGTCACCACGGGCGGCGCGTCCGTGGGCGAGCATGACCTCGTGCAGGACGCGCTGCAGGATATCGGCCTGGAGCTGGACTTCTGGCAGATCGCCATGCGACCCGGCAAACCGCTGATGTTCGGCCGGTTGGGCGACGTACCCATGCTCGGCTTCCCGGGCAACCCGGTCTCCTCGACCGTGTGCGGCGTGCTGTTCCTCAAGCCCGCACTGGCGAAGATGCTGGGCACCGACGAGACCGAACCGATGTTCCAGACCGCGACCCTCGGCGTCGATGTGGGCGAGAATGACCGGCGCGAGGATTACCTCCGCGCAACACTCACCCGCGACGGCGACAAGCTCGTCGCCACGCCCTTCACCAAGCAGGACAGCTCCATGTTCTCGCGCCTGGCCGCCGCCGACTGTTTGATCGTCCGGCCACCCCATGCCCCCGCCGCGAAGGCCGGCGACTCAGTTGCATTCGTGCGGTTGGGAGACGGCAACCTCAGGATTTAGACGCCCCCTATTGCCCTGCGTGTTGACGAGTCAAAAGAACATCACTAGAACATGCGTCGATGTTTGCGGTTTGTTCCATATCTTGTGGTACTGCCGCACTTGGAAATAGTCCGAATTCGGACCGGGTTACGGGGGCCCAGATCATATGTTGACGCGCAAACAGCACCAGCTTCTCACCTTCATCAACGAACGGCTCAACGCAACCGGCGTTGCACCCTCCTTCGATGAGATGAAAGACGCCCTCGGGCTCAAATCCAAATCGGGCATTCACCGGCTGATCACCGGGCTCGAGGAACGCGGGTTTATCCGCCGCCTCGCCCACCGGGCCCGCGCGCTGGAGGTCCTGCGCCTGCCCGACGAGACCGGCGTCGGCGCAACCGACGCCCAGGGCGGCCAGGGTGCCGCCTTCTCGCCCCACGTCATCGAGGGGGGCCGGGATACCGATGCCGCACCCGTGATCGCACCTTCGGAAATGACCGGGCCGGCATCGTCGGGCGATTCTTCCGGTGGGGGCGATGTGGAACTTCCCTTCCTCGGCAAGATTGCCGCCGGTACTCCGATCGAGGCGCTGCGCGACCCGACCCGCCATATCGCCGTGCCGCCGTCCATGCTCGGCCGCGGCAATCACTATTGCCTCGAGGTCGAGGGCGATTCGATGATCGACGCGGGCATTCTTGATGGCGACACCGTCGTCATCCGGCGCACGGACACGGCCGACAACGGTTCGATCGTGGTCGCGCTGGTCGAGGGACAGGAAGTCACGCTCAAGCGGCTGCGCCGGCGCAACAACTCCGTGGCGCTGGAGGCCGCCAACCCGGCCTATGAGACCCGCATCTTCGGCCCCGATCAGGTCGCGGTGCAGGGCGAACTCATCGGACTGCTCCGCCAATACTAATTTCGCGACTATTGCTCAGGCAACTGGGCCGGCCGCATCCAGGGCCGCCCGGGGTTGCGGTCACGCGCCCGCCAGACCGTGACTGGCTGCTCGCCATCCGATAGCCAGATCGCGTGGGCGCCGGAGCGCCAGACATCGAAGCGGCCGATGGTCACCTGCGGCTGCGTGCAACTGCGCGGGATCGGCTCGCTGGAGATCAAAATGTCGGCCCTGCGGCATTCTTCCTCGAATCCAAGCGCGTTTTCGACCACCGCGATTTCATGTCCGGCCACCGCACCGGTGCAGCCGAGGACATCGCAATTCAGGCCCCTATCGAGTGGAAGGAATGCCGACACTCCGAGGCGGCGCTGCCAGATATCCCGCACGAAGGAAGACGCCTGCAGGTTCGACAGATGCGCGCCGCCGGCATCGGTGCGGATGGCGATGAGGCCCGTATTCGCGGAGACCAGAATATCCGGTGGCTCATCGCCGCCCGCGGTCGCCAGCCCGGCGACGATCAACGGGACCCCGGCGAACCGCCAGCCACGGCGCCACAAACAAAGCCACAGCCCGCCGGCCGCCGCGGCGACCATCCCGGCGACCGTCGGCTGCGCCACGGTGATGGCGGCGCCCGGCCAGGCCGCCACGGTTCGCGCGACCCACAACACGGCCTCCACACCCCATCCGAGAAGCGGCAGGACCAGCCCCTCCAACCCCAGGGGCATGAGGAGAAGTGTCAGCACCTCCAGCGGCATGACCCATAACGCGGTGACCGGCACCGCCAGCAGGTTCGCGACCAATCCCATCGGTGCGAAGCGGTTGAAGTGGAACACCGCGAAGGGCGCGGTTGCGAGGCTCGCAATGAGCGAGCTGAAGGCGATTGCCGCAAAGTAGATCAATAACCGCCGGGTCCAGCGGCTGGTGGCGGTGGCCGTCCGGAGGCGCCCCGCAAAACCTTCATAGGCCGCCACGAGGGCTACAACGGCCGCGAAGGACATCTGGAAGCTGACGCTCAGCAGGGCTTCGGGCCGCAGCAGCAGAATGATCAGGGCGGCCCAGGCCACCAACCGCAGGGAGATGCCCGTGCGGTTGACCATGATCGCCACAAGGACGATCGCGGTCATCAGGAAGGCCCGTTGGGTGGGAACGGTTGTACCCGCCAGCATCAGATAGACCGCGGCGGCCGCCAGCGCAGTCACGGCAGCGATCTTCTTGAGCGGCCAGCCGAGCGCCGCGCGGGGCCAGAGCGCGAGGCCGCCGCGCACGAGCGCGAACACGAACCCGGCCACGAGCCCGAGATGCAACCCCGAGATGGCCAGCAGATGGGCGAGGCCGGAATCGCGCATGTCGTCGCGGACAGGCTCGGGAATGCCGCCACGCTGTCCGGTCGCGAGTGCCGCCGCCACGCCGCCGGCGGGCCCGCCGATCCCGTCGGCGATCCGGGTCGCAACCGAGACGCGCGCGCGCTCGATCATCGTCGTGAATCGCGCCACCGGACCACCGCGATCCACCGTGGGCCGGATGGCCGCGGGTGCCAGGGCGAAGCCCACAGCGCCGATCTGCGCGAACCAGGCCGTCCGGGAGAAGTCGAAACCGCCCGGGTAGGACGCATCGGGCGGCGGCGATATCCGCGCGCGCACGCGCAATTGGTCACCCGGTCGAACCCCCGCATCCGTCGGCCGCAGACGCAGGCGGACCCGCTCGGGGAGTTCCGCGATGTCGCGATCGGCGAGCGTCACATCTTCGAGGACCACGCGGGGGCCGCGGCCCGCCGGTTCGACGGTGACAACCCGCCCCGCCACAATCGTCGTGATCTGCGCCTTGGAAAGGACGGGCGCCGCCACGCCGTGTGTGCGCCACTGCGCGGCCGAGAATCCCGTGGCGGCAAACAGGCCCAAGACCATCAACAGCCGCAATGCGGTGCCGCGCCCCATCGCGATCAAACCGCCGAGGAACAGCAGCAGAAATACCGGTCCCGTGAACCAGACCGGCTCCGCAGGCAGGGCGAAATAGACGGCTATACCAGCGCCGAGCGCGACCGGCAGCCACAACACCCAGCGTTCCCGCTCGGCGGTGAACGCCTGCCAGAGGCGATCACGCCAAACCGTCGGCCGGCCGACGGATACGGCATATGTTCGTGCGCGAAGCATGTCTCCAGCGCCAGCGTCCCTCCACCGGAGGCCCGGCGTCAACCACCTCCATCTTGACGCGCGGCCCCCACACCGCCATACGAACGGCTATCTTCCCTGCCCCTGATCGAGCCTGCCGCCCATGTCCGTTGTCACCCGCTTTGCCCCGTCACCCACCGGATTTCTGCACATCGGCGGTGCGCGGACGGCCCTGTTCAACTATCTGTTCGCCAAGCATCACGGCGGCCAGTTCCTGCTACGTGTCGAGGATACAGACCGCAAACGCTCCACCGACGAGGCCATTCAGGCGATCCTCCACGGGCTCGCCTGGCTCGACCTCAAATGGGATAGCGAGATCTACCAGTCCCACAATGCGGACCGGCACCGCGAGGTCGCCGAGCGACTGGTCGCCGAGGGCCACGCCTATCGCTGCTACTGCACGCCGGAAGAACTCGCCGAAATGCGCGAAAACGCCAAGAATTCAGGCGGCAACGCGCGAATGTATGACAACCGGTGGCGCGAGCGCGACGCCGCGGACGCGCCGGCCGGGATCGACCCGGTAATCCGCATCAAGATGCCACTCGAGGGTGAGACCACCATCTCCGACCTCGTCCAGGGGGATGTTACCAAGGCCAACGACACGCTCGACGATTTCATCATCCTGCGTTCCGACGGCACGCCAACCTACATGCTGGCGGTCGTGGTCGACGATCACGATATGGGCGTCACCCACGCGATCCGCGGCGACGACCATCTGAACAACGCGTTTCGCCAGCTCCATTTGTTCAAGGCCTGCGGCTGGGACGTGCCGGAATTCGCCCACATCCCGCTGATCCACGGCGCCGACGGGGCGAAGCTCTCCAAACGCCATGGCGCGCTGGGGGTCGAGGCCTATGAAGAGATGGGCATTTTGCCCGAGGCCATGTGCAACTACCTGCTGCGCCTCGGCTGGTCCCATGGCGATGACGAGACGATTTCGCGCGAACAGGCCATCGAATGGTTCGATCTCGGCGCCGTCGGGCGGTCGCCCGCGCGCTTCGATATGGACAAGCTGCTCAATCTCAATGCCCATTATCTGAAGACGGCGGATGCCGGCAGATTGGCCGCCTATGTGCTGGCCGATGCCGATGCCGCCGGAATAACTGTTTCTCCTGACGCCGAAACACGGCTTGTCACGGGGATGCCGGGACTCGCGTCACGCGCGAAAAATACCCATGAACTATTTGATTTATCTAGACTTTATCTGGTTGACGCACCGATCGAACTGAACGACAAGGCGCGCGACAGCCTCGCCGACGCCGAAGCCCGCCAGACGTTGATGGAACTTGCGGATTTGCTCAAAAAGGCTACATCTTGGGGTGAGGCCGAACTCGACGGGATTGCGCGTGAATACGCGGAATCCAAGGATTTGAAGCTGGGTAAGGTGGCGCAGCCCCTGCGGGCCGCGTTGACCGGCAGCAATGTATCGCCGAGCATATTCGAGGTGATGGCGGTCCTCGGCCGGAAGGAGACCCTGGCGCGGCTTGAAATCGCCGCAAATTAGGTCTCAAGGCTTGAACCGGGCGGCTCTGTAATATTGCCCAACGGGCCTCCGCCGATTAGAGTGCGGCGCAACATAATTCTGGCTCGCCGGGATATGCCCCTAGAACGCATATCGCGCGCGATATTTGGGTGGAGAGTTACATGAGTGACGCGAAAGTCGTGGATACCGCGACCCTGACCATCGGCGACAAAACCGTCGAACTGCCAATCCTGGAAGGTACCGAAGGCCCCCGTGTCATCGATGTCCGCAAGCTTTACGCCGAAACGGACATGTTCACCTATGATCCCTCCTACACGTCGACGGCGAGTTGCGATTCCGCGCTGACCTATATCGATGGTGAAGAAGGCATCCTGCGCCACGGCGGCTATTCGATCGAAGCGCTGACCGAGAACAGCTCCTTCCTCGAAGTCTGCTACCTCCTGTTGCACAAGGAGCTGCCCAACAAGGCGGAGCTGACCGAATTCGAGACGACGATCACCAACCACACGATGATCCATGAGCAGCTGCGCAACCTGTTCAACGGGTTCCGGCGCGACGCCCACCCGATGGCCGTCCTGATCGGCGTCGTCGGTGCCATGTCGGCCTTCTATCACGACTCCACGGACATCAATGACCCGCAGCAACGCCTGATCGCGTCCCACCGGCTGATCGCGAAGATGCCGACGATTGCCGCCTGGGCCTACAAGTACACGGTCGGCCAGCCCTTCGTGTATCCCAGCAACGAGATGAGCTACGCCGAGAATTTCCTGCACATGACGTTTTCGGTACCGGCGGAAGAATATAAGCCGAGCCCGGCCATCGTGCGCGCCATGGACAAGATCTTCATCCTGCACGCCGATCACGAGCAGAACGCCTCGACCTCGACGGTCCGCCTCGCCGGTTCGTCGGGCGCCAACCCGTTCGCCTGCATTGCATCGGGTATCGCGACCCTCTGGGGCCCGGCCCATGGCGGCGCCAACCAGGCCGTGCTGGAGATGCTCGCGCAGATCGGCGACAAGAAGAACATCCCGGAATTCCTCGAGCGGGCGAAGAACCCCGACGATCCGTTCCGCCTGATGGGCTTCGGTCACCGGGTCTACAAGAATTACGACCCGCGCGCGGGTGTGCTCAAGGCATCGGCCGACGAAGTCCTTGCGGAAGTGGGGGTAGAGAACGACCCGCTGCTCGAACTCGCGATGGAACTCGAGCGGATCGCGCTGGAGGACGACTACTTCGTCGAGCGCAAGCTGTTCCCGAATGTCGACTTCTACTCGGGTACCATCTTCAAGGCGATCGGCTTCCCGACCAGCATGTTCACCGTGCTGTTCGCGCTGGCGCGCACCGTGGGCTGGATCGCCCAGTG
>Ga0070727_10000665_pt1 | contig 41066 bp, 33 predicted proteins | sample tdAd472_FD_66722 | JGI IMG/M metagenome (GOLD analysis project Ga0070727, IMG submission 66722) | Marine sediment microbial communities from the Atlantic coast under amendment with organic carbon and nitrate - tdAd47.2 | ecosystem: Environmental > Aquatic > Marine > Coastal > Sediment | place... | reverse complement strand
GAGGTCGTCGGCGACCTGGCGCACACGCTGTGGATGCTCAACGAACGCGTTGACGAATACGGCGCCGAGAATCTGGAGTTCGATCATTCACACGGCGAAGTCTGTCGCACAAAGATGATTGCCGAGTTCGAGGCTCATAAGGACGACGCCACGGAGGGGAAGATTCGACCGCAGAAGGCGTTGTGGGATACCCGCCAGGTCCTCGGACCAGACGATCTGCTGCTGTCAGACGTCGGCGCGCACAAGATGTGGATCGCCCGTTATTACCAGTGTCACGAACCGAACACCTGCCTCATTCCCAACGGCTTCTGCTCGATGGGCTTCGCGCTGCCCGGCGCCATCGCAGCCCACTTCGTCAATCCCAAACGGCGAATCATGGCGATCTGCGGAGACGCCGGATTCATGATGAACGTGCAGGAGATGGAAACCGCGCGGCGGTACAACACGAACATCACCGTGATGATCTGGGAGGATCACGCGTACGGACTGATCGCCTGGAAACAGGACAACACCTTCGGAAAACACACCGATCTCTCATTCGGCAATCCGGACTTCGTCAAACTTGCCGAGTCGTTCGGGTGGAACGGCTTCCGTTGTGAAAACAGCGCCGACCTGCAGGCGACTCTGGAAGCATCATTCGAAGCGGACGGTCCAAGTCTTGTGGTCATTCCAATCGACTACGCAGAGAACTCGCTGCTGACCCGGCGGATGGGCGAACTGACGGCGTCGATCTGACCGGCGTGTCGGTGCGATTGGTGATCCCCAATGCCGATTAGTTGCAGGGCGCGTGCAGCAAGCCTTTTCAGGGCGGTGCGTTACCTCGGCAATCACGACAATTCGTCTGCGACACTTTGTATTGAGAGCACTCTGGCTTGCGCAACGCACCAGGGCAGAAGCGCCGACTACACGCACCCTACAGGAAGAATCCGGGTTAGTGCTCCCCTCGTGCCGATTAGCCCGGATGATTCACGAAGCGTGTCGAATCGGCGTTTCTGCTGAACTTCACTCTCCCGCTTGCGGGAGAGTCGCGGTCTCAGCCGCGGAGAGGGTTTGCACTGGATGCCCGCACCTTCTGTCCGGTCGATCGCAGGGCCAATCTGGACGCAGACAAGGCCAATCGCATCTGTCTCGATGGGCAACTCGTTCGTTCGCCTCACTGCGTTTCCAGCCGTCGGTGTTTCCAGCCGTCGGACGAGACGGGCAGACGCCCTCCCCGCGGCTGAGACCGCGACCCTCCCCGAGGGAGGGTGAAGTGCATCGTGTTGAGGAGTCTTAACCTCATGTACACGGTAGCGGTCCCCCGGTGCCGAGTCAGACGGGTGGGGGCTGCCTGTACGAATCTGGAATGCTGTTCGATCGGTTTCTCAGCATTGCTATCGAACGAACTTTGACTGACTGCTGCTGAGAAACGCCGCACCGTCGCCTGCTGTTCCGTGATGACATTTCTGCGTGATATCCCCGCAGCAAATCCGTCTTCAATGCAGATGGCGTCAACGTTGACGCCACCTGCCACGTCGCACGGAGAAGTCTCCGGCGCGCCAATGTCTCATGCCCAATCGCAAGAGGCACCAGAGACGCGATTCGATCTGCGACAGAAACTGCGGAGAGCAACCAATGACCGCCAGCGAAACATCACGAAACATTGTCCGCTGGGCAGCCCGACTCACAGGAGCGGCATCGCTGGCTTTCCAGCTATGCCTAGTGGGAGCCCACCTCGTCCCTGACAGCCACGGTCCGGCCCCGACAACCGCCGAGTGGGTCGGCCTGACCTTCTTCCCAACGGGCATCATTGTCGGCCTGAGCATCGCCTTCTTCCGAGCCAGGACCGGAGCGTTGATTGCGATCGGCAGCCTTGCCACGTTTCACATCTGGCACGTTCTTCGCGCTGGAGTTCTGCCGGGCGGACCGTTTTTCCTGCTGCTCACGTCGCCAGCGGTTCTGTTCCTGATCAGCGGCCAGCTCGACGGCAACGCCGCTTCAGATCACGCTTCGAAACACCGCAAGCCTGGCCCCTCAAAGAAACGCCCTGAAGAGCCAGGCTGCGGCCTCGGGACCCCCTCATTACCTCAACGTCGTTTCCTCAAGATGTCGGAAACGGCGATTACGTTCCGAAGAATCGATGCGGAGTGAAGCTGCCGCGACCTGCGCTTTCGCGGAACCGCTGCCAGCTTTGAGCGATCCGCGCGTCCTCTTCTTCCTGCAGCAGTTCGGCCAGCCATTCGTCGGTTTCCTGCAGTCGTACACCAAGGATCCCGGCGGCGTTCATCGCAATTTTCCACGCGACGGGACGCGACGCCTGCAGCAGTTCATCAAAACCGGGACGCGGAACGGCCAGCAGCTCGACGTCATCAACGGCTGCCGCGTCGGCGGCGTGCGGGCCTCCCGAGAAGAACGAGCTTTCGCCGAACACATCCCGCTCGCCAATCTGCATGATGTGTGCGCCGCCGAGTCCCGCAGTCGGCAGTCGCAGTTCGACATTGCCTCGCAGAATGACGCACAGACACGCTTCTTCACTGCCGGCTTCGAAAATGGCGTCACCCGACGAGTACCGTCGGACTTCGCCAACGGCTGCCAGCTCAGACAGCTCTTCGTGAGTCAGGCCGCCAAACAGCGGTACTTCGGTCAGCAGCGAAACGGGAATGCCGCCATCCAGCTGAGCCGCCAGGGCGACCGGAGCTGTGTCCTCACGCTCAAGCACGACCAGCGCCGCCGGAACTTCACCCGCGCGACCAGCGGCATCGAGTGGAACTTCGCGCGATGGCTTCCAGCCTCGAACGAGCAACTGGTTCACGGCATCGACGTTCCCGGCTGTAACCACTTCGTAGCGATAGATGCTCATGACCGTCTCCTCGTTTCAAGATGCCTGGTACAGGTCAGCTCTGCTCGGAACAATTCTGCTCGGAACAATCCTCAATCAGGGCACCGAGTCCGGCCAACACCCACCGAACCCGGTGCCCGCTAACGCGGCGTCACGTTTTGATCGCGACGCGGTGCGCCTTCTCTGTTTGTGTTTTAGGCAGCGTGATCGTCAGCACGCCATCCTGGTAATCGGCCGTCACGTCACTTTCCCTGACCGGCGACGGCAGCGTTACACTGCGCTGGAACGAGCCCGTCCGACGTTCAACGCGGTGGAACTTCTTTTCTTCGTCTTGTTCCTTCTTCTCTTCTTCGTGTCGACCACTGACGGTCAACGTGTCGCCCGTCACATGAATCTCGATGTCTTCCGGTTTCATGCCCGGAATATCCATCTTCACTTCGAGCGACCCGTTGGATTCGGTCAGGTCAAGCGACGGCATGCGTTGCGCAACCGGCCATTCGCCTTCCCAACCTTCGCCAAAGCGACCGAGCACTTCGTCGATCTCGCGGCTGAGAGCACCGAAGGGATGTGCCCCAAACAGGCTCGGCAGACCGCGCGATCCTCTTCGAGCGAGCGTAGACATGGCTGTCTCCCCCTGGTCTGAACCCACCAGACGTCACCTCGACCGCCCCGTGCGACCGAGACGCCTGAGTGTTGTCCGGGAGTTGTCCCGTTGCGCTTTGATAGTGCAGAACCCGTGCCGTTCCTGATCGGCAAGCCTGCGATACATGAGCGCTTACGACAGCCGTTTCCAGCATGCTCCAGACTGTTCGAGCAAGCACCGACCTGGCACGAGCGGAGTCGATGTGCGAGACCGGACATCGCGCGACAGCCAGTCACAGCCAGCTTGTGGCTGAGGATCGACGTTCCCGGTCAATGGCTCATAGCGAAGGGGCCGGGAGCAATGCTGTGCGGCGCCATTGTGATGACGGCGAGGCGGCACGCTCCGTTCCGACCAGCTGCGGCTGCTCCAGCCGGGGCCTCAACTGCCGAAAGGCGGTCACCCTCTGCACATAGAAGTCTCAATCTTCGCCTTAATGTCCGCCGCACCGATGGTCGCTGACGCTGACGCAGTGATCTGACACTCTGGTTGGGATCCAGTCTGATTTCGTGTCCCGCGCAATTCGCGCGCCAAACCGCATTGGTCCCAGCGCCATCACTGCATGAGACTCGCACGTTACTGAAACAGCTCGACAAACCGGTCGGCACGTTTCTGGATATCGGCGACGGCGGGTTTGTCACCGGCGGACACGACGACGCGGTAGCGCATCTCAAGCGGCTGGTCGGCTTTCAGGGTCGTCTTGAAGAACGTACCGAAGCGGCCATAAGGGCGTTCGGAGTAGAGCGACGGTTTGGGCAGGCCGGGGTTGTCGAAGTACTCGACGTTGTAGCGGCGGCCTTCGAGTTCGTAGTTCATCGCGAACCAGCCCAGGTTGATATGCGCGGGCGGGTCGCCTTTATCACCGACCTGAATCGCTTCCGGCTTCTGCGGAAAGTTCGCCGGTCGCAGGTACGTCGCTCCATTGGCGTCGGCGACTGGCTGACCGGCTCGGAACTGGAAACCGGCGTGCTGACGGTCTCCGTTCAGCGTGATGTCGCCGCGCTGGCTCTTCAGGACAGTCGACCAGTCGATCTGCCAGCCTTTGGTGTCCGGTTCCAGGCTGGCTGTGACGGTTCGCTCTTCGATGATGACTGGTTTGTCATCGGCATCGTTCCAGTGAATCTCGGCGGTCATCGTTCCGGACTGAGTACCGCCCTTCAGCTCAAGAAACTTCACATGCCGCAAGTGCGCCCCTTTGGTGCAGTGCCAGAAGTCGAGCGACGTACCCTCGAAGCCGGTCTTGTTCCAGCCGACGTACAGTCCGCGATGGTGCGTGTACTTTCCGTGCGGGCCTTTCGTGATGATCGTGTTCGAGCCCGGACCGAAGACGTGGTGATAGACCTTGTAGGTTTCGTGCGCCCGCTCGTCCGACGATTTGTCGAACGCATACATGTACCGCACGACCGGCTGATCGCGAACGATCAACGTCGCCTCGCCAGCTTCCTCGTTGTTCTCCCAGTAGAAGCCGGGGTTCTCTTCGGCTGAGCACTGGCTCGCGAAAGCGAGACTCGCAATCACAGCGACGATCGGCAGAGCAGCGGACAAGCGAGGCGATTTCATGACGAGTCTCTGCGGAAGTGAATTATGGACTGGGAAATTTAACGCCGATGGCCAGACGCTAAGGTCAATGTAGCCATCTCGCTCCGTCGAGATGAGCCGTCGGCAGAGATTGCGATCGAGTCTTCCTGTTTCCGGCCAGCGGGATGCATCCATCGTCCGATTCGCGCTCATGAAAACGACGACCGCTATTGGCCTGCATCGGCTGGAGACCGCGACCGGCTCATCTCGACGGAGCGAGATGGCTACTTTCACGGCATCGCAATCCTGTGGTCTTACGCCGAAAAGGCGTTGAGGTACGGGAGCTTCGCGGCGGTTTCTTTGATGCCGGCTTCGGCGTCGAGCAGCTGGGCGAGGAAGTCCCACTGGCCGGTGGTCAGGGCACTGCGGGCACCTTCGGGCATCGTGATCGAGATGGAGTCGCCGCCGAACGAGACGGTCAGGCCTTCGAGGTCGACGGTCACTTCGAGTGTCGGGTCGGCTTCGATGGCGGCGGACAGCTTCCTGAGATCGTCCCGCGAAGCACAGACGGCCGGAACGCCCAGCGACGTGCAGTTGCCGAAAAAGATCTCGGCGAACGATTCGGCAACGATCGCCTCGACGCCCCAGCGCATCAGCGACTGCGGAGCGTGCTCGCGTGACGAGCCGCAGCCGAAGTTACGACCGGCGACGAGCACCTTGCCGTTCTGGAACTGCTCCTTGTTGAACGGGTGGTTCGGATCCTGCTGCCGATCGTCCTCGAACGCGTGCTCGCCGATTCCGTCAAACGTGACGCAGCGCAGGTAACGCGCGGGGATGATCCGGTCGGTATCGATATCGTCGAGCAGCAGCGGGATGCCGGAGCCGGTGATCTGAGTGATGGTCTGCATGGGAATCGCTTTCGTAATTCAGAGTTCTCGGTGTTGGTCTGAGTTTGTCGATCAATAGAGTTCAAGAATCTGTTCGCCGCCGTGAGCCGGGTTGCCGACCAGACGGCGTCCCTGCAGGTCGACGACCAGGTCCATCATTTCGAGCGGGATCTGTCCGATCAGAACGGGGACTTCGTCGGGCACTTCGACCACGTCAACCGTGCAGAACCGCTCCTGCACTGACAGCCGAACGGCTTCGTAGATATTGACTGGTCCGACGCCGCGACTTGAAGTTGCCTGCTTCTGAGCGACCTGCTTGAGTCCCAGCTCTGCAATCAGCCGCGTTGGTAAAGCAAGCGTCGTTGCTCCGGTGTCGACCAGCGCGTCATCCACATTGACCCTCCGCACTTCACCGTCAGCCAGACGACCTTCTTCGACGGCATACAGATCGCGGATGTTCTCGATGCGGGCTTCACTGAGGACTCGTCCCATCGTGGCTTCCATTGTCTCACCCTGTTGACCGTTAAACACAGGCTGGTTCCAGCATTTTGCGGACATCGGTGACGGCTCCGTTGATCGCGGCGGCGGCGACCATGGCGGGGCTCATCAGCAGAGTCCGGCCCGTCGGGCTGCCCTGGCGGCCTTTGAAGTTACGGTTGCTGGACGAGGCACAGACTTCGCGGCCCTGCAGCTTGTCCGGGTTCATCGCCAGGCACATCGAGCACCCGGCGGCTCGCCACTGGAACCCGGCTTCCGTGAAGATCTTATCGAGGCCTTCTTCTTCCGCCTGCTTCGCGACGAGTTGCGAGCCGGGGACGATCAGTGCTCGAACGCCGTCGGCAACGTGCCGGCCTTTGGCGACGGCAGCGGCTTCACGCAGGTCTGAGATGCGGCCGTTGGTGCATGAGCCGACGAACGCGACGTCGATCTTCGTGCCTTCGATCGGCTGATCGTCGCCGATGCCCATGTACTCGTGAGCTTCGCTGACAAGCTTCCGCTCGCCTTCCGGGAAGCTGGCGACACTCGGCACGTTCTGCGTCACGCCGACAGACTGCGCTGGAGTGATGCCCCAGGTGACGGTCGGTTCGATGTCGGCTGCGTCGAACGTCACGACATCGTCGTATTCAGCGTCGGGGCCGGACGCGAGGCTCAGCCACCATTCAGCAGCGCGATCGAAGTCGGCTCCCTGCGGAGCGAACGGGCGACCGCGGAGATGATCGACCGTTGTCTGGTCCGGGTTGACGTAGCCGCAGCGGGCTCCGCCTTCGATCGCCATGTTGCAGACGGTCATCCGCTCTTCCATCGTCATCCGGTCGAAGACGTCGCCCGCGTATTCATACGCGTAGCCAACGCCGCCCTGCACGCCGAGCTTCTGGATGATGTACAGCGTGACGTCCTTCGCGAAGACGCCCGGAGCCAGCTCGCCGTTGACTTCGACACGCCGCACTTTCGGACGCTGCATCGCGAGCGTCTGCGTCGCCAGGACATAGGCCACCTGGCTGGTGCCGATGCCGAACGCGATGGCTCCGAAGGCGCCGTGCGTGCTGGTGTGGCTGTCGCCGCAGGCAATCGTCTGGCCGGGCTGCGTCAGACCCTGCTCGGGGCCCATGACGTGGACGACGCCCTGGCGGTTATCGTTCAGGTCGAGCAGCGTGATGCCGAACTCGCGGCAGTTCTTTTCGATGGCCGACATCATGTCTTCGGCGAGCGAGTCCGCAAACGGGCGGGCCTGATTCTCGGTCGGAATGATGTGGTCGACGGTCGCCATCGTCCGCTCGGGATACATCACCTTGAGATTCCGCTCGCGGAGCATCTCGAAGGCCTGCGGGCTGGTGACTTCGTGAATCAGGTGCTGGCCGATGAACAGTTGCGTCTGCCCGGACGGCAGCGTTCCGACCGCGTGTAAATCCCAGACCTTGTTGAACAGATTCTGTTTGTCGCTCATCAATTCTGTCTCGAGTGGAGTCGCACCGGGGGCGACAGGACAAATAAACGGGACCGACTGAACGCCCGGCAGGACATCATCCGAACGTCGGTCGTTCGCGATTTCCTCAGCCACGGAAGCTCCGTCCGCGGCGGTCGGCAGAAGCGGGGGGTCAAGGCGGCATGGCCAGCTCGCCCGAATCCTCAACGCTGTATTTCCTGAACAGCGGCAGGCAGTCTACCGGGAAGGCCCGGCAGTGTCACTCAGCGAACGACGCGTTTCAAACTGACGTGCCCGCGGTGGCAGTTCGCGATGATCAATTCACACGGATGGGACGATCGCCTCAGGGGCTCCGCGAGAAACGCAGCCGGGCTTCAGCAGTGGCTTTTCCGAAGTTACAGCCGGCTCACACAACCACGGCACAGAACACGGGACGCTGCCCTTTCATTTCGGATTCGATCCCGCAGGCCTAGGATTTGTGCCTCGCAAAACCTCGACGAGCCGACACGGAAGAGCATTGAACCATTCTGGCCTGCGGAACAGGAGAACTTGTCCAATGAGGCCCTGTCCCGGTTGCGGTATCGCATTGGAGAACAACGTTGTTGCGTGCCCGGACTGCGGCGTCACATTACAACGCGAAACAATCGCCGCCCCGCAGGTACCCTCCGCAGACGAGATTCAAGAGCAGCGACGAGAGGACCGGTGGCTCCTGTTTAACTACTCGGTCTTCCCCTGCGCGGTGGGACTCGTGACCGCCGTCGGTGCCGTTGCGATGTGGGGACCGGCAGGAGTTTTCGTCGGGCTGGCAACTGGAGTCGTCGCATTTCTGATCGTCCTGGGTGCCGACCTGATCTGACCTCGCTGATGACTCATTCCATTGACCCTCAGAACACAGCTGGAAATCGCTTGATGCAAAGTTCTCAATTTCGATGCGTACTGACGCTTCTGTTCGCTGCCGGGCTGAGCGCGGGAATTTCCGCAGAACTGGTTTCGGCAGATGCAGCGGAACCTGGTTCGGCGAACGATGGTTTCGACATCAGCTCGAGTGACTGGCCCTGGTGGCGCGGGCCGTTGCGAAACGGAATCGCGTCTCCGGACCAGACTCCGCCGACGAGCTGGAGCGACAGCAACGGCGTTGCCTGGAAGGCTCCGGTGCCAGGACGGGGACACGGTTCACCGACTGTCGTGGGCGATCACGTTTACCTCGCGACCTGTGACGAAGCTGCCGGAAGTCAGAGCGTACTCTGTTTCGACCGGAAGACCGGGAAGCAGCTCTGGCAAAAGGAAGTGCACTCGACTGGTGCGATGCGGAAGAACTCGAAGTCGACGGGCGCCTCGACGACGCTGGCCTGCGATGGCGAGCGGCTGTTCGTCAACTTTCCGAACGGCGGAGGCCTCTACACGACGGCGCTGAGCCGCGCTGGCGAGCAACTCTGGCAGCAGAAGATCAGCGACTACATCGTGCATCAGGGTTACGGTTCCTCGCCGGCGATCTACCAGTCGCTGGTCATCGTGACGTCGGACAACAAGGGCGGCGGAGCGGTCGCGGGACTCGATCGCAAGACGGGTAAGGTCGTCTGGAAACGTGACAGACCAAAGACGCCGAACTACCCGTCGCCGATCATTCTGCACGTCGCCGGACGCGACCAGCTCATCATGACCGGCTGCGATCTGGTTTCGAGTTACGACCCGTTGACCGGCAAGACGCTGTGGGAGATCGAAGGCTCGACGACCGAGTGCGTCACGTCGACGGTCACGGACGGCCACCGCATCCTGACCAGCGGCGGCTACCCGACGAACCACATGTCGGCGGTCGAGGCGGACGGTTCGGGCAAGATCGCCTGGAGCAACAAGAACCGCGTCTACGTACCGTCGATGCTGCTCCGCGACGGAGTCATCTACGGCGTGCTGGATGCCGGTATTGCCTCGTGCTGGAAGTCGGACACCGGCGAGGAACTGTGGAAAGAACGCCTCGACGGCAACTTCAGCGCGTCACCGGTGCTCGTCGGCGACCTGATCTTCGCTACAAACGAAGCCGGCCTGACATTCGTCTATCGAGCCAGCCCGGAAGGCTACACCGAGGTCGCTCAGAACAAACTCGGCGACGAGGTCTTTGCGACGCCAACGATCTGCGGCAGCCGCATCTACATGCGAGTCGCCGAACACGGAGCCGACGGTCGCCAGGAATTCCTGTATTGCCTGAAGGGTGAGTGACTGGGCTTAAAGAGGTAGCGGAACGGCGCAAGCCGTCCGGTCGACGCGCTGGATACTCGTTCCAACGCTCCGCGTCCCGAACTAAGAATCGACGCAGAGCGTCGCAGTAGGCGTTCCCACGCGGAGCGTAGGAACGAGTGAGAAGTTTGGAGTGACGTTGTGACTCAGTTTGGCAGTCTCGAAAACCAGATCGCTGTCGTGACGGGTTCGTCGAGCGGGATTGGCCGCGCGATGGCTCTCGAATTTGCGGCGGCCGGTGCGGACGTCGTGCTGCACTGTCGGCGATCGATCGAAGCCTGCCGGGAGGTTGCCGACGAAGTCCAGAGCCTTGGTCGGCAGGCAGAGATCGTTCAGGGCGATATTCGGGATGATGCCGCGGCGCTGGCGAAGCTCGTCGAGGAAGCCTGGAGTTGCTTCGGACGCGTCGACGTCTGGGTAAATAATGCCGGCGTTGATCTGCTGACCGGCGACCAGGCGAAGCTGGATTTCGCCGACAAGCTGGCTCAGTTACTCGATGGTGACGTGCGGTCCACGCTGCTGCTCTCGAAGGAAGTCGGGCAGCGGATGGTTGAAGCCGGGTCGGGCTGCATTCTCAATATCGGCTGGGACCAGTCGGACCGTGGCATGGAAGGCGACAGTGGTGAACTGTTCTCAGCTTCGAAGAACGCGATCATGGGTTTCACGCGGTCACTCGCGGTTTCGCTGGCTCCGCAAGTCCGGGTGAACTGCATCGCCCCCGGTTGGATTCGGACGGCGTGGGGCGAGGTCGCCAGCGATGTCTGGCAGGATCGAGTGCTTCGCGAAACGCCGCTCGCCCGCTGGGGAACTCCACAAGACATCGCTAAACTCGCTCGCTTCCTGTCGAGCCCCGACGCGTCGTACATGACCGGCCAGGTCATCAACTGCAACGGCGGCGCTGTGCGATAGCTCGCCAGCAAGCAAAATGAAGGACCACGAAATACACGAAACGACACGAAAACGTTCTGCTTTCGTGTCGTTTCGTGTATTTCGTGGTTCATTCAAGCTGTTGCGGCGTCGTGGCTTTGCGTCTGCTTGTTCGACAGCACTGCGCCATTTCGAAGCCGCTCCTGAACGGGATTCATCACCTTGTCGCAACTCTCTGATCTGATTCTTGCTCTCAACGCCGACGACAACACGGCGATCGCCAAGCAGACGGTTCCTGAGGGAGCCGAGGTGTTCCGCGGCGGCTCGGTGCGGGCTCTCGATACGGTTCCGTTCGGGCACAAGATTGCGACGAAGGCGATCGGCACCGGTGATCCGATTCGCAAGTTCGGGCAGGTGATCGGATTCGCCACTGAAGACATTCAGCCGGGCATGTGGGTGCATACTCACAATGTGACGCCCGGTGAGCTGAGTCTCGATTACGCGTTCGCTTCCGAGGTGCCGCCCGATCCGGAGCCGATCACCGGGCGAACGTTCCAGGGGATTCGACGGGCTGACGGTCGCATCGCGACGCGGAACTACATCGGCATTATCAGCACGGTGAACTGCTCGGCGACGAGTTCTAAATACGTCGCGAAAAACTTCAACGAGGCGATCCTCGAGGCCTTTCCGAACATCGACGGCGTGATCGCGCTGACGCACAAGGAAGGCTGCGCGTACGACTACGGCGGGGAGCAGCATCAGCTTCTGGCGAGGACACTTGCTGGCTTCGCCAAGCACCCGAACATCGGCGCGTACATCGTGCTGGGTCTCGGTTGCGAAACGGCGCAGGCATCGTTCCTCGCCGAGAACCACGGACTGGTGCAGCTCCGAATGCCCGGCGAAGGTGCCGAGCCGCAGCCGCTGATCATGAACATTCAGGATGTTGGAGGCGTGAGAAAGACGGTCGATCGAGCGACCGGCGTCATCCGCGACATGCTGCCCGAGATTAACGCGATCAAGCGAGAGCCGATCCCGGTCTCCGAGATCATCCTCGGCACCGAGTGCGGCGGCAGCGATGGCAACAGTGGCATCTCGGCGAACCCGGCGGTCGGCATCGCCAGCGATCTGCTGGTCGCTCACGGAGCGACGTCGATTCTCGCGGAGACGCCGGAAATCGCTGGCGGCGAGCACCTGCTGACGAAGCGTGCGGTCTCGCGGGAGGTCGGCGAAAAGCTGATCGACCTGATCGACTGGTGGAAAGACTACGCGGCGAAATTCGGCTGCACCGTCGATAACAACCCGTCGGTCGGCAACAAGAAGGGCGGGCTGACGACGATCTATGAGAAATCGCTCGGCGCGATTGCGAAGGGAGGCAGCACGGCACTCAAAGGCGTGTACCGCTATGCCGAACCGATCGACCAGAAGGGCTTTGTCGTGATGGACTCGCCCGGTTTCGATTCCGTTTCGGTGACCGGCATGATCGCCAGCGGGGCGAACGTCTGCGTCTTTACGACCGGTCGAGGAAGCTGCTTCGGCTGCAAGCCGGTGCCGACAATCAAGATCGCGACGAACACGCCGATGTACGAGCACATGATCGACGACATGGACCTCAACGCCGGACGGATTCTCGACGGTGCGTCGGTCGAAGAAGTCGGCAAGGAGATCTTCGAGAAGGTCATCTCGGTCGCGAGTGGTGAGAAGACGAAGAGCGAAGCGCAGGGTATCGGCGATGAGGAATTCAGCCCGTGGACCATCGGGCCGATTCTGTGAGGCGAAGCGTCTCGCCCCATGACGTTCTCGTTTGACGCCCAGCCACAGGCGCCGGCCACCAGACAACTCCAACGTCAAGGGTGGCCGGCGCCTGCGGCTGGGCGTTAAACGAATTCAGTGACAACCAACGTCACGCAAACGAAAGCAGCCCGGCTATCTTTGCAGAAAGCCGGGCTGCTTTGTTTTCAACTGTCGGTCTCGAACCTGGCTGGCTTACCAGTTGTTCGAGTCCAGGAACCAGAACCACTTCTCGGTTCGCGGACGGAAGTTGAGATTCCATTGTCCGTCGTCCCACTCCATCTGGACCTGACGCCAGCCGAGTGGCACCTGTGGGTACGGGTAGAACGGTCCGATGTACGGCCAGGCACTCGCACTGTATTCCTGCGGGTAACTGATCTGAGCCGAGTTCGGATAGCTCGCGTAGCTCGGCCAGGCGTACGCCGGCAGATGCGGCAGGTCGTAGGCCATGTGGGAGGCTCCGCCAGCGGCAGCCGCTGCGGCCATCGCCGGAGCAGCCATCATTCCGGGAGCCCCCGCCGGGCCACCCTGCTGCTGGAAAGCGACCTGCTGGACCGGAGCACCGTGCGGACCCATCGGCCCACGAGGCCCCTGAGGGCCAGCCATCGGAGCGGCCGGTGCGATCAGGTTGTTGGCAACCTGCTGGACACCCGGAACGCTCGCCGTGACCTGATGAGCAATCTCTTTGACCTGAGGATGCGGGACCATGCCGCTGAGCGTCGCGGTCCCGTTGTTGTACCGGACTTCAATGTCCAGACCGCTCAAACGGTTTGCGGCCAGAGCGTTGGCGATCTGTTCCGCGACCTGCTGATTCGGCGTCTTGGGCGGAGCCGGGGCTCGCATGCCCGGAGCGGACACGTTGTTCTGCACCTGACGAATGCCAGGCACTCGCGAGACGATCTGTGTCAGAGCGGCAACGTCCTGAGCGGAAGCAGCTCGGCCCGACAGCATCGCCGTGCCGTCCTGCACTTTCAGATTCAGATCGTGGCCTCGCAGGCCAGATTGCTGAACCGCCATCGCGACGTTGTTCGCCACCTGCTGATCGTTCGGACCAGCCGACTGCGGCTCACGCGACTTGCCGAAGAAGCCAGTTTGCTGAACCTGCGACGCCTGCGGGCCTTTCGCGACGGCCTGCTGAATCGGCTGCTGCGTTTTCGATGCGAGCTGCTCGGGCAGCCTGGGAGCGGCCTGGGCCACTGCCTGCTGCGGCTGAGTTTTCTGAGGCGGCGTCGCCTGCAGCACACTCAGCTTGTTCTCGACCTTGCTGATTCCGGCAACGGCGAGGCAGGCCTGCTCGGCCCGCTGCTTCTGCTCCGCCGAGGCAATCTTGCCTTTCAGCGTGCAGACGCCCTTCTGAACTTCGACTTCCATGTCGAAGCCCCGGAGTTTCGCCGCCCGGAGGTTGGTTGCGACCTGTTCGGCCAGTTTCTGATTGTCGACGGCCTGAGATTCCTGGGCTGACCGGTCGGACTTCAAGAACGAAAACGGTCCGGCCAGTGTGATCCCCGGAGTCACTGCGGCAATCCCCAGCGATAGGACCCACTTGCGATACGCCAGCATGGATGGACTCTCCTTCTGCATCCCTGTTCCCCCTGACGAGACCGGTCGTCCCGACCAGCACCGTCCGTCAGCTTCTGCAGTCCGAGGAACCTGCGTCCCTGCGGGCTCCACTCACCGAACTGCTGCTTCGCCGCCCCGGTACCGGACGCATCCTGCACCAGTTTCCCGGACGGTGGCACTGCCGTGCTCGTTGAGCGGTTCCGGCGTCATCCTTCCCTGAACTCACGCCAGAACGCGCCGACAATGCCGCAGCCACACTCGGACTGCTCCTGTTTCATCGGCCATCCAGGTCCGGTTGGACAAGCTATTCTGGTTATTTCGGTCAAATCGGAGGTCCGGATCGTAATCACGGCGCCCGTCCGAGATGGTTGTGCGGCCTCGGACCGCAACGTCGATACCATGTGGAGAAAGCAGGTCACGGCCCCGCACCAGAACTCGCAGCGCGGTTCGACGAGCCTCATTCCACCCTTCCGCTGGCGGGAGGGCCGGCCTCTCAGAGCCGGGGGGAGCGTCTCCGCCAGGCTGTCAGAAATCATCACCGTGAAATCAAGGTCGGCGAAATCAAGGTCGGAACAGGTTCCAGCATGTCTCCCAGCATTAACCGTCGCGGATTTCTAACGCTCCTCGCGCTGCTGACGGCGTCGCCAGCGGTCGCCCAGAACCAGTTCTTTCCTGGAGCCCCGCAGTCGGGCTACGTTTTCAACCCGCTGGCCGGAACGCAGCCAGTGACCGCTCCGCCAGCCGTGCAGCTGCCAAGCGGCGTCTGGCACGTCCCGGCAACACCACCGGCCCGGAACTCCACGTTTCTCCCCGGACAGACGCCGACTCAAGCCGCCCCCTGGCTCGGTCCGCCCGTCAGTCCGATGCCCGGCCAGATTGCTCCGGGGACGCTGATCGATCCCCGCACAGGACTTCCAATCCAGATCGCCGCCGGCCAGCAGGTGCCTCAGAACCCGCACGCCGTACAACAACAGAGCACTCAACAGACACCGCCTCAGGATTACCGCAATCAGCAGCTGCCGGTTTATCCCTGGCAGATGTCGCCGCCAGCTCAGAGATTCTGGCGCAGCGTCGGAGGCTACGGTCGCTCGTACTATGGCCAGAGTCAGGCTGGCTACTCGAACTTCGGGCAGAATCACTACAACCAGAATCAGGCCGGTTTCTCGCGACACGGTCAGTCGCACGCCGGCCAGAGCTGGCCGCGACAGAACTTTCATAACCAGAACCGCTTCAATCAGAACCTGCCGAACACCACGCTGCACAACGTCGTGGTTCCCTACGGTCGCAATTGGCGCTGAGTTTCAGCGACGCTTCGCCGCACCCGTTGTGGATCGCACGACATCCTGAGATTTTCTCGACGCCACAACCTCGCGCCTTTCCGACTTCGACGAAATCTCGCATTCATGACGTTTCAGGATCGCAACCGCGCCGCGTGGAACCACCTGGCGGATACCGGCAGTCAGTTCGCCAAAGTGGCAACGGACGAGGAACTCCGCGAACCGCTGCGCACGCTCGACACGCGCGGCTGGCTGCCGCATTCGGTCAAAGGTCTGAACGTGCTCTGTCTGGCGGGCGGCGGAGGCTGGCAGTCGATTCTCTACGCAGTCGCTGGCGCCAACGTCACGGTCGTCGATCTCAGCCCGCAGATGCTCGCGCTCGACCGTCGCGAAGCCGAACGCCGCCGAGTGAATGTGCGGATCGTCGAGACCTCAATGGACGATCTCTCACCGCTCGAAGAAGCGAGCTTCGACCTCATCCATCAGCCGGTCAGCACCTGTTACGTGCCGGACATTGGCCGCGTCTATCGCGAGATCGCTCGTGTGGCGAAAGACGACGCGATCTACATCAGCCAGCACAAACAGCCGACGAGCCTGCAGGTCGTCCGCCGCGACCAGCGCGACCATTACGTGATCGGCGTCGAGTACTACTGCGAGGGCAAGCCGCTGCCCCCGACCGCGGACACGTCATACCGCGAGGACGGCACGGTCGAATACCTGCACCGACTCGACCAGATCATTGGCGAGCTGTGCCGCAGCGGCTTCGTCATCGAAGACCTGCGAGAACCCTACCGAGGCGACCCCGCCGCCCCTCCCGGCCACTTCCGCCACCGAGGCCGCTACATCCCGCCCTACGTCCGCATGAAAGCCCGGCGTGTGGCACGCTCAGGCAACTCCGCACAGCTAGAACACCGTCTCTGGATGCCAGGGAATTGACTGGAAGATCGTCTAATTCAATCCCCCTGTCTGTGTTCCGTAAGTCAGACCAAAGCTACCGGTCGCTCAGCAATTGCCTTGCTCTATCCCAAATTCCAGGATAGAAGTCACCGCACGAGGCAAGGTTTGCCGATTCGAGAGGCACGGACAGTGATAGAAACCACGACGCTGATCTATCCCAAGCATCTGTTGGACCCCGAAGAACTCATGAACTTTGTCGAGCTTCGGCCCTTCTCTCGTAGATGGGATCGTCTTGGGCTCAACACTGCAGAAGATCTCGGTTCCCTGCAGTGTTCAATCATGGCGGATCCCCGGCAACCGATAATTCAAGGTACCGGCGGCATCAGAAAGATGCGGTTTTCTCCGCCCCGCTGGACCAAAGGAAAACGTGGGGCACTCCGAATCTTTTACATCTACTTCGAGGACCTGAACATCACTGTGCTTGCCTCGTTGTTGCAGAAGAACGAAAGCGAAGATCTGAGTTCTGACGAAAAGAAAGGACTCAGCAAGCTGATTGACGAAATCCGTATCGAGCTTGAGACTCGATCGTTTCGATACAGATCGTGAGTTATGGATGCCTCACGATCCTCTCCCTCTGTCACATCCATTGAGGTGCTGAAATGACTGGTTTCGGCAAAGAACTTCTGGAAGGTCTCGAAGAATTTCGAGACGCTTTGAAAGCCAACGATGGCACAATTCCTCCTGAATTTACTTGCCGTCGCGTTGTGCTGAATCTTGCTCCCGAACCGTTTCCTCCTGATCGCGTCAAGGAGACGCGCCGGCTGCTGTCGGCCAGCCAGGCAATCTTCGCGCAGTTCCTTGGTGTGTCGACAAGTTGTCTGCAAAGTTGGGAACAGGGGATTCAGGAGCCGCCGGGTATGGCCTGCCGGTTCATGTACGAGATTCTGACTGACCCCGAGTACTGGCAGAAGCGGCTCCTGGACTCTATGCAGGAAGCCAATTCGAATCACACCGAGGAAGTCACTGCGTGAGTTATCCGCAGGCTTGATCGACTCGAAAAGAAACACCCGTGATGTCTGATCGTCACGGGTGTTTCTTGTTTACAGAAGTGTTCGACGCGAGAGCCTGCCTCCGCGTTTGGGCATCGTCTCAAACAAGGCCTTCGCGCATGGCGGCGGCGACCGCTCCGGCTCGGTTGTTAACGTGCAGTTTCTGGTAGATGTTTCGCAGGTGCGTGTCGACGGTGTGCGTGCTGAGGCCAAGCTCGCCAGCGATTTCCTTTTTGGTCATGCCGCGGACGACCAGCCGCAGGACGTCCATCTCGCGGTCGGTCAGGCCGGGACCGGAGTGCTGTGGCCGCTTGCCGGAAAAGACGTCGAGCACCTTGCGGGCAATCTCGGGATTCATCGACGCGCCGCCGCTGACGACCTCTAGAATCGCTTCCCCGATTCGTTCGACGGTCGACGTCTTCAACAGATAGCCATCGGCACCGGCACAGACCGCGCGGAAGACTTTATCGTGCTCGTCGAACACGGTCAGGATGACGATCTTCGCTTTCGGCGCCGCTTCGCGCAGCTTGGGCAGGCCGGAAATACCGTCCATGCCCGGCAGGCCGATGTCCAGCAGCAGGACCTGCGGCGGTCCGGATTCCGCGATCCGCTCCAGCGTGTCCTCGACAGATCCCAGCGACGCTTCGCAGCTCAGGCCGTCAATCTGATTGATCGCGATGTCCAGGCTGCGACGAAACCGCTCGTTATCCTCGCAGAGCCAGACCGTAATCGGGGCTTCCAGATTCGGAGATTCCGTTGAGTCTGTCATGGCTGAAGCTGAAGTCTGAGGTCACAAGGAAACGAAGAAACGTGCCGGATAGGCTCCGGCCCGTTTGCGATGCACCAGCGTCGCAAAACATCACGCCGGGATGGGCACTCAAGCTGACCGCTGCTGACGGTCGCGTCGTCGGGCGAGCCACCGAGCATACCGGCGCCAACGCCGCCAGCGATACCGTGCTCCGGGAAGCGGAACGCAAAGTGTGACGGTCGTCCCGGCTCCCGGCGCCGTTTGAAACTCGACCGTTCCGCCGAGCTGGTCCATGCGTTTGCGGATACTGTTGATGCCCAGGCCGTCCCGGCGGGAATCCAGATCGAACCCCTGGCCGTTATCGCGGACCACGATGCGAATCTGCTGGTCAGGAAATTCAACCTGCACGTCGACCTGAGCAGCCTGGCTGTGCCGCGCCGCGTTGTGCAGAACCTCCTTGTAAGACAGAAACAGATTTCGCCGCCAGCTGAGCGGAACGTCGAGCGGCGGCACACTGCTCTGGCACGAAAACGTTGTCTCGCAGTGGGACAGCAGCCGCGACATCACCGTTCGAATACGCCCAATGAAGTCGTCCAGCCTTGAGGTGGGCGTGCGAATCAGCCAGAGGATGTCGCGCATCGCGTCGCTGGTTTCGAGCGCCACGGTGCGGATTTCGTCGAGGTCCGGCTTGAGTTCCGATGGAAGTTCCGTACTGCTGCCCGTTGTCTGACACAGCAGCGCGATCGCCCCCAGGTTGCTGCCAATATCGTCATGCAGGTCGTTGGCAATCTGAGTCCGCAGGTTTTCCGTGTCGATGCGATGTTCTTTCTCGAGGCTCCAGTTTCGCCACGTCAGCGCCGAAATGCTGAGCACAACGAAAACGCCACCAGCGATCCCGAGATTGATCCAGACCTGCCGGACGGCGGCTGCGTGCTGCATCAGATTGAAGTTGAGATCACGCTCCAGTTCCCGGCGTTCGGCGAGCTGCCCCAGCCAGATGGGGTACTCAAGCAGCCGCGTCCGGCTCGTGAAATCGTCAACCAGATAACGGGGGCTCCAGCGACGACGATCAAACGACTCGTCCTGGTCCGAGGCGGTGACGACCACGCCGGGCTCCGTCGAGACATTGCTGTTGCCCGAGTAAACCTGGAACTCGGACAGCGCGAGTCGCGGCGGGATCATGCGCGTATCGAGACGCGTGGCCGTCAGACGGACGTAGCGCGCCGTTTGAGTCTCTGACGGAAAGCCGGGCGGTGACTGATTCCAGAGCCCCGGCGCCTTGCGTGACGACATCGACTCGCGCAGTTCACCAGGCAGAATCATCGACCGATCCGTCCAGTGATGCAGGTCCGCCTGCGTCAGATCGCAGTACAGAATGGCGTCCGACAAATCCGCTTTGTTGGCGAGTTCGATCCGGAACTGCTCCGGGAATCCCCAGCCGGGCAGGTCGGTCTGATCGCTGGGTCGCGCCGGAACCAGCCGGATCTCGTCGATCGGCAGAGACTCACCCAGGTCGAGCTGAATCCATTTCAATTTCTGTCCACGCTGCGGCTCAGACACGAAGCCCTCGGTGTGGCTGGCCAGCGGACCAATCGGCAAGGGCAGAACCGAGTTCTGATCGACCAGGTACTCGCGCGACCACCGGCCTTCAATACTGTATTCCGCGCCGGATGTCGTGACCGGTCGCCAGGCAGCGACATTCCGCATCCCGGACAGAACGATCAGCTCGCCCAGGGCAAAAAAGTACCGGCCTCCGACTGACGGGCAGCGAGTGACTGTCACGCGGACATATCTTGCCGGACGATCGATGCCGGGGACCTGAACCGGGAATCGTCCCGGATTCGGCTGGTCCGACGTGGAGAAGTCGGCAATCAGCGATCCGTCGCGAAAGTCTTCCGTCTGGGCGACCTGAATGCGGAATCTCAACGGAAACGCATAGCCCTCGACCGGAGTGTTTTCCAGCAGAACGGTCGCCGGCACGAGCGCAATCGAATCCAGCTGGTAATCGCGGCCGAGGTCGACCTGCACCCACTGAACGTCGTCGTCAATTCCGACCGGACGGCTGTGATACCCCGCCTGCTCGATCGCCAGTGCCGAATACGGAGCGAGCGAATCGAGCCGCAGCTTCAGGAAGTCGATCTCTTCTTCGAGAATCCGGACGTCCTCGCTCATCAGCCACGGAACGCTGAATTCATTGGCGGCGACAAGCGCGCCAGGACCTGCTGCGAACGCTCGTTCCGCAGACAGGCAGCCGCACGTCAGCAGACACATCAACAGCGCGCCGACACATCGACAGGCCCCGCGAGGATCGGTGGCACAGCTCATGATGGCGCGGCTCATGATGGCCCAGGTCATGATGGCGCGGAGCCGCCAGGACGGACGGAACATCTTCCGTCTGAGTCGACTCGCAGCCGTCACGCACATCATTGCAGCAGCTCTCGAATTTCGGCGGGGGAGAACGGCTGATGGAGCCGCGCGCCGAGCTGGCTGACGATCCGCGCGGCCGCATGAGAGGCCAGATGTCCGGCGTCGTGCAGCGACAGGCCGTTCGTAATTCCAAACAGGATTCCGGCGGCGTACATGTCGCCGGCCCCGGTCGTGTCGACCGCGTCGACGGACACACCTTCGACCGGAATCAAGTGGTTGCCTTCCATCAGCAACGAGCCATCAGGCCCGAGTGTCAGCGCGACCGTCGCCGCGTGCTTGTGAATCTCGTGAGCACAATCGGCCGGGTCGTGCTGTCGCGTGAGGCTGCGGGCTTCTTCGAGATTGCAGAACAGGAGATCGACCGGCCCCTCAATCAGTGCCTGAAACTCGTCGCGGCACAGATCAATCAGGAACGGGTCGGAGACAGTCAGCGAGACCTTCACTCCGTGCTTGACCGCCAGATCAATCGCCTTCTTCGCAGCGGCTCGCGAGCCTTCGCCTGCAAACAGGTAGCCTTCGACATAAATCCATTCGGCCTTGCGGATCTCTTCCTCGTCGATGTCATCCTCGGACAGCTCGGCGGAGATCCCCAGGTTGGTGAGCATCGTCCGCTGAGCGTCTTCCGTGATCAGAACAACGCACGTGCCGCTCTGGCCGTCACCGGCAGGCACCTCGATCGCGACGCCCAGATCACGCAGGTCTTCGAGAAAGAATTCGCCGATGCTGTCGTTGGCCACTTTGCCGACATACGCCGCTTTGCCTCCAAACTGAGCGATCCCGATGATCGTGTTCGCGGCCGAACCGCCCGCACAGCGAGTGACCGAGGAGTGGTCGATATGGCCAAGCACGCGTTGCTGCGTCGCCTCGTCGACAAGCGTCATGATGCCCTTCGGGAAGTCCAGTTCGAGCAGCGTCGCGTCGGACACTCTGGCCTGAAAATCGACGAGTGCGTTGCCGATGCCGTAAACGTTGTACTGCTTCATGCGGAAGAATCCTGTCCTCAGTCGTTAAGTCTGTTCTTTCGGTCAGGGGACGGCGCGAGCCCCGAACAGCTCGCTGAAAAATGATCTCCCCCACCCCCGTAGTGGACTTCGCCAGAAGTCCGATCTGCCATAGTGGACTTTGCCAGAAGTCCGGGCTGCCTTGTGCCCAATCGTCCCCGAGTTATGACCAATCAGCCGGCACACGCTCGCGTGCGGTTCTCGATCATCCGTCAAACCGCAAGCGAACACTCGGCGGCAGATGACGACCCGGTGATCGATCGGCTTGCCGGTTGTCGATCGGCCTGCACCGTAGCGCGACACCGATCACCGGCTCTGGCTGGCACTGCCGTCGGCGGAGAGTAGGCCGGGCGTCAGTCTTTGACCAGCCGGCTGATCGACTTGAATTCGTCGCTGCCGGCCCGCTCGCACCATTCAAACAGCACCGCTTCGGTCGTCGTGATGACGGCCCCCGACAAAGCCATGCGCTGCAGGGCAAACTCGCGATCGACGACCGACCGGCTGCCAACGGCGTCGGCGGCGACGTAGACCCGGAAGCCGTGTGCCAGCAGGTCGAGTACCGTCTGCTGTACGCAAACGTGAGCTTCGACACCGGCGATGACGACCTTGAACCGGGCTTCCGGATCCGAACCTTCCGAGTTCCAGTCCAGCGAGTTCAGGCAGCTGAATTCGATCTTCTCACTCGGCTCCGGCAGCAGCTCGGCCAGTGGCGCGACCGTTGGGCCGAGCCCTTTCGGATACTGCTCCGTTGCAGAGACTGGAACGCCGACGACACCGGCAGCCTTCACCAGCTTGACCGTGTTGGTAACAACGCTCTCGCCACAAGCGATCGCCGGCATCAGCCGTTCCTGCAGGTCAATCACCAGCAGGCGGCTGTCGTTGCGAGAGAGAAGTTCGTGACTGCGAGGCAGGCTGGGCATCGTCGATCCTTCAGAGAAGTTGAAGTCCGGGCGTTCTTTAAGGATGCGATTTTTAACCGCAGAGATCGCTGAGGGAACGCAGTCCCGGAGAATCGCTCCCACGAACCAGTGACGTGCAGATCTCAATCAGAGGCTCGGTCAACTTAGGAACGCGTTCAAAACAACTTCCCGTTTTACAGTGGCACCTCGCTCCGCGAGGAAGGCCTGGCAACTGGGCTGGCCTCGCGGAGCGAGGCGCCACTATGGGGAAGTTGTTTCGGACACATTCCTTACTGCTCGGCGATTTCCAGCCGACTCCAGTAGGCGTACTCGTTGGCCCAGCCGGTCGGCTGATGCACAACTTCCAGCACGACGTTCTGGCCGGCGAAGCGCGACAGGTCAACGGTCATATCGAGCCAGCCGTCCTTGACGGTGTCTTTCGAGATCGTCTGGCGATGCACATCCTGCCCGGCGGCTCGCACAATGATGTCGCAGTCGGCATCGGGATGATGCGTCACGCCAAGGTGCAGCTCGGTCTTCTTTCCAGCACGAATTGAAACCGGAGCGCGGAATACCGCCGGCTTGTCTTTCGCCTCGGGATGTGACCGCAGGATGCTGGCCCGCCCGCCGAACTCGCGCAGCAGCAGATTCGAGTTGTCGGTTTGCGACAGCGCGAACTGCGGAGCGACCTTCGCCACGGCCGGTCCGAGGTCGCGCGGTCGCCGCGGTTCGGCGAGCACGTTCTCGTCGGCTGGTTGTGAGGCCGGCGTTCCATTGAGCTGCGGGATCCATTCGAAGTCGGCATGGCTCCGCGCGAGATAGATCTGATCGAACAGCGCTGCTCCGCCACCGCGACTCTGGAGCCCGATCCCGGTCAGTGTGAAGGCGCCGAACTCGGCGAACAGATCGCGCGTGTGGACCTTCCACTCGGTGGGAAGTCTGCGGTCAAGTCGCAGAACAGGCTGCTCGGTCTTCAACGTTCCGCTGTCGTACTGGTAAGCGTATTTGGCTCCGCGATCATCCGACTTGATCTGCCGTCGAGGATCGCGGCGTTTCGCGAATTCCCGCTGAGCAGTCGCGGGTCGGAACGCCTGCGGACGCGGACCGTCGAACGCCATCTCCGGCAGGCCGAGCAGTCCGTCGTGGGCGACCGACAAAGTTACCAGTTCGCCGTCCGGCTTCTTCCAGGCAAAGCGGAGATAGCGAAACTCGCCCAGTCGCGGATACTCGCGCAGCGGCAATTCGACACCCTTGATCAACGGGTTGGACCGTTCGCCACCTCTGACCTTCAACGCGACCGCCCCCGATGAAACATCCGTCGTTGCAAGTTCGAGAACTCCCTCACCGTCGGGCAGACGATCGACGAACTCGCGATTCTCATCAAACACGACGGCAATTCCCGGCGGCTTCTCCGTCAGCTTCGCCCCATGCCACTGAAACGAGTTCGCCAGCGAGACGGTGTCATCGTCGGGTTTGACGGCGGGGTCCGTTCCGGCTGGCGAAAACAGCACGACGTCGCAACGTACCTTCCTGTTCTGAAAACTGCCGAGCGGCACGAGAATCGGGTCAGTGATGTTCTGGCCGGAGCGTTGCGGGATCGGCAGTTGCAGAACAGTGCGACCATCAAGCCGGACGAGCACATCAAGCGGTCGCAGCTCGCCGGACGCTGGCTCTTTCAGTTCCGGACGATCGATCGATAATGCCAGCCAGCGATGGTCAGCCTTGACGCGCAGTTCGCGAGTGAACGCCGCAAACGGGCCGTTGACGGACGCGACGAGTTCAAATCGATGATCGTTTGAAACACTCTCGTCCCACACGTTGCCCACACGGGTTGTCGGGGTGTCAGCGTTCGATCCATCGGCGTCTGATGGTGGCGGCGAGTCCTCACCGTCGAAGTCGACCGGCGGCAGCGACCGCGTCAGCGTCCAGTCGTGCAGCGCGGGCAGAGTCTGCGAGCGTCGCGCGGCCACTTCACGCTGCAGCTTCGCGGCGTCGAGCCGGAACTCGGGTTCAACCCAGTTCACACAGTCGCGAATGTCGAACGGGTCCGCGCCCTTCGGCCGCTCGTTGATCAGCGGGTCCGACATCAGCAACAGTGCCGCGTCGGGAGCGTTCGGAGCCGGGACGTTCTTCCAGCCGGAATCGAACGTCTTTTCCGATCCAATCAGCGTCTGGCTCTTCCAGATCGGACTGGCCGGGTTGGCGGACAAAGCCAGCGATGCTCGCGCGCAGCCGCCGGTTCGCACGGACTGGTCAAGCCCCGCCTTCACTCGAAACGCGGTCACGACTTCGTGCAGCGGCAGCGTTAACTGAGTTGGTGCGTGAGTGCCGAAGCCCCAGCCGGCGTGTCGCTGTCCGCTGATCGCCGTCGTCTGCTGCACGCTGGAGTTGCGCTGCCAGTTCCAGCCGGAGCTGAACACGACGCCGTCACGCGTCGCGTCCGGTTCGAGCAGCGTTGCGGGAATCTCTGTCGGTGCAAAGAACCGCCAGACGCGAACGGTCGGAAAGTGGACCGTCAGCGGGTCGAGGCTCCAGGCGGGATGGAACACCGGATGCCAGCTCTCCATGCTGCCCTTGTCACCCGAGAATGCGGGCCGGTAGCGAGCCATCGACGTCGTCAGCCGCAGGCCGTTTTCGCACTCAATCTGCAGCAGCCGCGACTTGAGGTCCGGCGACAGGACGGCCAGTTGCTCGAACCAGTTCTCCCAGCCGTTGCGATCCGGCAGATGCAACTCGGCAATCTGCGAGTGCAGCAGCGTTTTGACACCGTCGTCGGTCAGCACCGCAACAGCACCTTTCGCCCAGCGGACGCCGCGAAACCGAACGGCACTGCCATCGTGCAGAAACGCCGTCCCCGGCCGCCACTCGCTGGGCACGCCGAGCTTCCGCTCGAACACAACGCGCTTGAGCCACTGCGTTCTGATGCGCAGAAACGGCGTCCGCTTCTCACCAGGCCCGTCGACGGCAATCGCTGGTTCGACAATCAAATACTCGTCGTGAGCCTCAAACGAGTCGTACTCGGGGGCTTCGTAATCAACGATCCGCCCCGGCAGACAATCGCCACCGTAAAACTCGACGAGCGCATTCGGTGGCGGCCCCAGCGTCACCGCCTGATCGATCACCCAGCGAAACGGATTCCCGCCGTCAAACACCGACCGCCCGGCGAGCTTCGGCTGCGCCGCGGCGTCATGCCACTCGTGAACCCGATCCCCATGAACGTACTCGCCATTCGCCAGCATTCCGAGAAAACGTTCGTCAGGCTTGAAGATGTCGGCGGTCGCGTCAGCACAGAAAAGCACGCACGCCGTGCCAAGCAGTAACGAGCACAGTCTGCCAATCCGCGTTGTCACTGTCTCGTCCCGCTGTTTTCCCATGAACAACCAGTCATTGCACCGGCGCTGCCCCAATGACGCCCGAGTCGTGATCACAGTCAGTTGGAGCCCCGACCCGACTCACAAAGAAGGTGTCGGGACAGAGTCTCAACCTGCAACCGCACGGACATTGCGTGCGGGCATTGCAATTGGTGGGACAGCGGGAAGCAACCACACCGGCCTTCAGGATGCCCCGGACTTTGTCCGGGACTGGCACAGCGATGGCCCGTTCGGGCCGGTCGTTCTCAGCCAGTGTTGCCCAGCGGGAACAACGAATCCGCCGTATCAGGATCGGCAAAAACCGGGGTTGCGTCGGATCGGACTGCTGGCAATGATCCCGCCTCGTTCGTGCTGACGTGGCACGAGGGACAATTCGCTGGAAGACGCACGTGCTGCCACGGTGCATTCCGGCTGACTTGATTGCAAACTGGAAAGGAGGTGGTCTAGTGATATCTGACTCTAGTGGCCAACGAGGTGTAGTTCGTTGAAGACGCTGACGGGTGTCTTCGACACCGCCTCCTCGCGAGTTTGACTTGCGAGCACAAAACCGGCCCGGTCCTCTGCGTGAGGGCCGGGCTTTTTTTGTGAGCACGACAGACTCGGGAACGCGTCGGAAACAGCTTCCCGCTCATCCGCCTTGACAATACCGAGCAGTCGCCGCGGTCATTGTCCAAGGCCGGGCCAGGGCCAGACGCTGGAAGGCAGTGAGCGGGCCAGTTCGGGGCCGGTCTGTTGGGCGGGCCAGTTTTCAAAAGCGTTGGCCAGGCTGGAGCAGGGGGCTGTCAGGTCCGGCAGGTCGACGATTGGCAGCACGCCGGTTCGCAGACGCTGGAAGCGATCGATCAGGTCCGGTGCTGCCTCGCGCGACTCCGCGGAGAGAATCAGATTGATGATCTGCGCGAGTTGTGTGCGGACGACGCGGGCGACCTGGTCACGCGCTTCGGGATCGCCATCCGCCTGTTCGTGCCATAGTTCGATGCAGGCGTCGCCGAGGTCATCGGCGGCGGCTTCCAGTTCCGGCGGAACGGGGCCATCGGACCAGTCATGAACCGCGTCCAGAGCGGTGTCGATCAGCGGGCGCAAACGCGGCATCGCGCCATCATTGAAGAACGCCGCTTCGTGCTCGAAGACTTCAATCGGAGCCTCGGCCAGGTCGCGCGACGGCGAATCCGTGACGCGCTGGATGGCAGCTCGCAGTCGCCCCAGGCTCATCGCCTGCTGCAGGAAGTCGACGGTGGTCGCGTTGCGCCGCTGTCCAATCTCCGTCAACAGCGACTCGGACAATCCCAGCAGTTGCAGCGCCCGCCGTTCAGAAGCGCGAGCCAGCGTCCGCTCTTCGCGTAACAGCGAGTTGTACATCAGGCTGGTCGCAAACAGCGCTCCGACAGACGCCACCAGGACGGCGGTCAGCAACGCCAGCGACGGATTCCGCTTTGCCCATTTGGCAAAGTGAGTCCACTGCGAAGCCGGACGCGCCTGAATCGGTTCGAGCATGATGTACCGACGCAGATCGAGCGCGAGTTCCTGCGCTGTCGGGTAGCGCCGGGCCGGATCCTTGTCGAGACATTTTGTCGCGATTGTTTCCAGGTCGGCGGGGATCTGATCGTTCAGCCGGCGCAGCGGAAGCGGCTCGTGAGAGAGCACCTGAACCAGCGTGTCGGCCGGGCTGGCGGCGCGAAACGGAGGCGTTCCCGACAACAGACAGTAGAGCGTTGCTCCCAGCGAATAGACGTCGGACGCCGGACCGATCAGGTCGAGGTTGCCAGCGGCCTGCTCGGGCGGCATGAAACTGACCGTGCCGACGGGGGAGCCACTTTCTGCCGAGACATCGCGATCGTGATGCAGCGCGACTCCGAAATCCGTGATATGCGGATGCCCGCTCGCGTCGAGAATAATGTTCGCCGGTTTGAGATCCCGATGCACGATCCCGGCCTGATGGGCGAACTCGACGGCGTCGGCGACATTCGCAATCAGCACGGCGGCCTCTTCCGGTGGGAGCGGGCCATCGATCAGCCGCTCGGCCAGCGTCTGGCCGCTCACAAACTCCATCGAAAAGAAATGCTGCTCGCCGACCTGACCGACTTCGTGGATCTGCACGATCCCCGGATGATTCAACGCCGCAGCCGCCTTCGCCTCGGAATAGAACTGCGTGATGTCGTCGTCGGTGGCCAGCCGTCCGGAGAGAATCATCTTCAGCGCGACAGTCCGGCTGAGGCTGACCTGACGGGCCTTGTACACGATGCCCATGCCACCGCGAGCAATCTCGTCAAGCAGTTCATAGTCGCCGAACCGATTCTCAGCGGTCTCGGCAGCGCGGCGGCGCACCGGCGGTTTCAACAGTTCGGTGGCTGATCCGTTCGCGCCTTTGGGAGCTGTTCGCCAGGCACGCATGGGTGGACGCGTCGAATCGTCGTGCAGGGAATCAGAAGGGTCAGCCATCGGAGAAACTCAACGCGGAACAGAGGCAGTCATTCAGAATTCGATGGATCGGCCACCGGGCCGTTCGCCGCGGGATTACACCGGTTTCAGGCCGGCAAACCGGCCCACGCGTTCGAGGTCCGTGAGCAGTTCCGCCGGAGTCTGATAACGGGCCGCGGGTCGGCGTTCGAGCAGCTTCATGACGACGCCTTCAAACATATCGTTGATGGAAAGTTGAAACGTTCGCGGACGCAGCGGTTCCTGTTCCTGAATCTGCTGGATCATGGCCGCCGCGGACGGCGCGTCGTGCGGAGTCTGGCCAGTGACCACGGCATAGAGTGTCGCCCCCAGACTGTAGAGATCGGATCGGTGGTCGATCTCTTCACCGCGGGTTCGCTCCGGAGACATGTAGGGAATCTCGCCGATGAGTTCGCCGCGCCGCGTGATCTGATCGGCAGCGATTCCATCGAGCGCCTTTGCGAGCATCAGATCGCCGAGCTTCGCGATCCGCTCGGCCCTGGGAATGAGAATGTTCTCCGGCGTGATGCCGCGATGAACGATGCCGTTCTCGAACGCGACCTCAAGCGCCCGTCCGATATGCACGGCCACGCGGTAGGCGTGTTGCCAGTCGAGCATGCCGGCTGTGCCGAGATTCTTCGTGAGCTGGTGCAGGTTGAAGCCGTCGACGAGTTCCATCGCGAACCAGCACAGCGGATCGGAGCGGCCGTCTCGCTCGGTGATGCCGGCGTTCAGAATGCGCACGATGTTGGGATGCCGGATGGGCTGCATCGTCTTCATCGCGCGGACAAAACGCCGTCGCTGGTCAGCGTCCAGCGCGATATCCGGCCACAGGACCTTCAGCGCGACGGTCTCGTTGCGATCCGGTCGCGTGGCGCGAAAGACCGTTCCCGTAGCGCCGCGCGCGATCTCGTCGACAATCCGAAAATGGTGCAGCATCTCACCACGCAGCGCAGACAGGTCGCGCGGCGCGGGGGCGGACTGCCGGGTTGGCGCAATTGTTGGCGCGTCGACGACGCTTGCGAGTTCGACTCGCAGATCGGTATCGCCCAGCGAGATCACATCGCCAGCCCGCAGGATGGCATCGGAAACCCGAGCCCGGTTGACGAACGTGCCGGTGCCACTGCCGAGATCGCGGACGCGCAGTTCGCCACTGTGAAAGCTGAGTTCACCATGCTGTCGCGAGACGCTGGGATCCAGCAGTCGCGTTTCGGTCTGCTGACCGCGGCCAATCACCAGCGTCTGCCCGGCCTTGATCGAAAAGGCTTTTCCGCTGTCCGGCCCGCTGATGATGGCGATCGAGTATTCCATAATTTCGCGCCCCTCGGTTCACTCGACAGTGCCGGGTACGGACAGATCCGTGTTCTGCAGCGTCGCTGCGGCGTTCATGCGATCGCTCGGTCGAACGGCAGAACGCGGAACATCTCCTCGGTCGTTGTTTCTCCGCGTGCAACCCGGATCAGCGCACCGCGTTGAAAATCGATCATCCCGGCGTCGACCGCCGCCTTGCCGATCAGGTGAGCCGGTTCGCCTTTGGACAGCATCTCCTGAATGCGGTCGTCGGCGACCAGAATTTCGCACAGGCACATCTGGCTGTTGTAGCCCGTGAACAGGCAATGTTCGCAGCGGCCCGGCGAGTACATCAGGCGGCCTTCACTGTCGGACAGCCAGCGGCGCACGTCGTCGAACATGGCTTCGGCCGCTGACATATCAATCGGTGTTCGGCAGTGGGGACACAGCCTGCGGATCAAACGCTGAGAAACGACACCGACCAGGCTGGTCGCCAGGAAATGCGGATTGACTCCCAGAGCCAGCATGCTCTGGACAGTTGCCGCCGCGTACGGAGCATGCAGCGTCGCCAGGACCAGATGGCCGCTGTTGGCTGCGCGGACGGCCGTGCGCGCGGTCTCGGGGTCACGAATCTCGCCGATCATGATGATGTCCGGCGCCTGCCTCAGGCACGCGACGAGCAGCGCTGCAAAGTCGACATCCTGTTTCGGATTGACCTGCGACTGTCGCGCACCGGCGAGGACATACTCGACCGGATCTTCCAGCGTGTTGATCTTGCGACGCCCGTCGTTCAGATGCCGCAGGCACGAGTACATCGTCGTCGTTTTGCCGCTGCCAGTCGGCCCGGAGATCAGAATCAGGCCGCTGGAACTCTTCAGCAGTGACACCAGACTGTGAAACTCATGCGGCATCAGGCCGAGCTGGTCGAGGTCGCGCAGGCCGGTTTCCCGGTTGAGAATCCGGCAGGTCAGGTCCTCACCGAACAGAGTCGGGATCGAGTTCATACGGATGTCGAGCGGCGGAGACTCCTCGCGTTCAAACACCCAGCGGCCTTCCGACGGACGAATGCGGTCAGAGATGTCCATCCCGCCCTGAACTTTCAGATGCGAGATCAGGCGTCGGCCGAAGTCGGTCGAGTAGCTGCGCAGCTGGCGGTTGATGCCCATATGCCGAACGGACGTCTGCAGACCGTCTTCGTCGCTGAGCAGGAACAGATCGCTCGCCCCGACTTCAGCGGCGGCTGCCAGAATGGCTTCGACGGTCTCGGCAACCGACGCTTCGCCTTCGAGGGGAATCTGTCGCAGATCCAGCGAGATCGTTGATGAGACGGTCATGCCGACTCTCCCGCTTCAACGCGAGTCGCAGAGTCTTCCAGAGTGGACCCTTCTGCGGCGGAGTCCGCTGCGGCGAAGCCTGCCGCAGCGTTGTCGCTGTCGTCGTTCGCCTTGCTGCCGTTCGGACGAGTGTCGTTCGTATCTGCGTGATCAGACGCAGCATGGGCGGCAGCGGCCAGCGAGTCCGCCATGTCGAGAGCCGCCTTGCGGGAGGTCGCGACGGTGATGACCGTCGTCATCTTCATCATGGCAAAGATACGCTGCAGCACCGGCGACGGTGAGTGCAGGATCAGCTTGCCGCCGCCCTTGCGAAACTGGCTGTCAACGGCGACGAACCAGCCAATGCCGTTGGAATCAAGAAACGTCACATCGGAAACATCAAACAGCACACAGCGATCGAAAACGCTGGCCCCGTTCAGTTCATTGAATTGCGAGGTGATCGATGGATTCACGTAGTGCTGGATGATGTCTCCCGCCAACGCGAATTCGAGAACTCGCTCGTCAGATCCCAACTGGCTGATTTCCATACGGCAACATCCTCGGATCAGGGGCGAGTGAACTCAGGGGCGGTTGAACTCAGAGACGAGTGAACGAGCAACGAGAAAGAACGGCCAGCCGCTGCAGGGGCGTTGTGTTGCCGGGGAGTCGAACTGCAGGGGCATCGAGACGGGCGATTGGAAGTGTGAGCCGGCTTCGGCGGCGAATGATCGGGGCGGCAGCATAGGCCTCTGATTTGCGATCACAATTGCCAGCGGCGCGGCTCACCAGAAACTCATCGCGCCTTCGCAGAGGCTTCATTCGCCGATGGATTCGCGGCGACTGCGTTGCGCTTGCCGGTTCGACCGAAAGCGCTGCTGCCGAGATTTGGCCTGCGTCCGCAGCGTGTTGAATGCGTCCGGACGAACGGTGTCCTCGCCGGGAATTCACGCGGCCTTCACGAAGCCATGCACTTTTCGTGAGACAGTCGCCGATGAACGCTGCCGGAGTTCCGGGCTGCTGACGAGGTCTCATGTGAAACCACGCTGCCGGTTGGAATCAGAGTCGAGCAGACGGGCCGATTGACGGGAGAACGCGCTGTGCAAATCGACCGCGACTTCGATCCGCAGACGCTGACACTGCCCGACCTGCTGGCCGAAGCTGAGCGAATCCGCAAGCAGATGGCCGAGCATCTGCGATACGACCTGCAGCCCAAGGCCCAGGCTCTGGCCGACCATCGCGACAACAACCCCCGCGTCGTTCTCGACAGCACGCACTTTGGAATCGAGCTGATGGCTCAGTGGAACCGTTGTTGTGACGAAGTTGTCCGCCGCATCGACACCATCCTGAATGAATCATGACGTCACAGTCTGAAGAAGCGCTGGCGGTCGGAACTCACCGGATCCCAACGGCGGGACAGCTGGCCTGCCACGCCGCGGTGGTTGACGCTCAGGTTCGGACGAGCAGCGTTGCCGAGCAGTTCGAACGACAGCCGGCACTGCCAGGTGTCATCGTGCTTCAGGCCGGCCAGGTTCTCGGAATCGTTCCGCGGGGACGGTTTCTCGAACGCCTCAGCCACAAATTCTGGCCGGAGCTGTTTCTGCCGAAACCGGTCTCCCAGGTGGTGGAAGTTCTGCGGACCGAACCTCTGTTGATCAGCGAAGACTGCTCGATCGCCGAGGCCTCAAGTCTCGCCATGCAGCGGGCCGGAGATTCGGTGTTCGAGCCGCTTGCCGTGCATCGGCGGGATGGTTCGTATGAGCTGCTTGATGTTCACACGCTGATGGTCGCCCAGACTCAGCTTCTGGAAGTCTTCAATCAGCAGGCGCAATCCCAGCGGGCCATGGCCGAAGCCGCGAACGAATCGAAGAGCAACTTCCTGGCAAACATGAGCCACGAAATCCGAACGCCGCTGACGGCCATCATCGGTTTTGGTGAGGAACTGCTCGACGAGTCACTGACGGATTCACAACGGACCGAAGCCGTCGATCTGATCGTCAGAAATGGCAAGCACCTGCTGGAACTGGTGAACGAGATTCTTGATCTCTCCAAAATCGAGGCGGGGCGGCTGGATGTCGAACTGGTTTCTGTTTCAGTCCGCGAAGTCGTCGAGGACGTGCTGGCAGCGCTGCGGATTCGCGCAAAGGAAAAGCAACTCGGACTGCGCATCAGCTATGCGACCGCTATTCCGGATCGCATCACAACCGATCCAACGCGCGTCCGTCAGATTTTGATGAACCTGCTCGGCAACGCGCTGAAGTTCACGGAATCCGGATCGGTGACGATGACGGTCCGCCTGTCGGAAATCGCCGATCGCGAGATCCTCGCGACACAAGGTACCCTGCTGCACATTGACGTAACGGATACCGGCATTGGCATCGCGGAACGCGATATCCCCCGACTGTTTCAGCCGTTCACCCAGGCCGACGTGACCACGACCCGACGGTTTGGCGGCACGGGGCTGGGGCTGACCATCAGCCGCAGACTCGCGCAGCTGCTTGGTGGCGATGTAACCGTGCGCAGTGAAGTCGGTGTCGGCAGCACGTTTACCGTCAGTCTGGCCACGGGCTCGTTGGCCGATGTGCGACTGCTCGACCAGTCCGAGCTTCTGGAAAGTGCGACGCGGCCGGCCAACGTTCCGCAGCCTGACCAGCAGACGCTGTCCGCCCGCGTTCTGCTGGTGGACGATGCGCCGGATAACCGGCTGCTGGTTTCGCGCATTCTGCAGAAGCATGGGGCGCTCGTGGAAACCGCGGAAGACGGCCGCGAGGGTGCTGACCGTGCGTGGCAGGCGTTCGCGTCGGGCGAGCCGTTCGACGTTGTGCTGATGGATATGCAAATGCCGATCCTCGACGGATTCGGCGCCACGCGTGAACTCCGCAGTCGGGGCTATGACCGACCGATCGTTGCTCTGACCGCGAATGCTCAGCCCTCCGATCTGTTGCAGTGCCGGGAAGTGGGATGCGACGCACACGCCGCCAAGCCCATCGACCGCGCGTCACTGTTCCGCACGATCGCCGAACTCACTGAGCGGCCAGTCTCGGACACGGTGGTTTCCGACGGCAGCAACTCGGCTTCCGATCAGGACGTTCCGTCAGCAGCAACTGTCTGTGTAGAGCCGGAAACCGAGTGCGTCGTCGATCGAAGCAGGGCGTTGAAACAGATGGGCGGCTCGACGGACCTGGTTCGCGAAGTCGCTGGAATGGTGATCGAACTGCTGCCGGCATGGCTCGGCGAAATGGAACGCAATCTGGAAACAGGCGACTGGGACAATCTCAAACGCCTCGCCCACACGTTGAAGACTTCGGCAGAGAACGTCGGTGCCCGTGGCCTTGCCGACGCCGCCTGGCAACTGGAGTCCAGCCTCCAGCGTACGCAGACGGACAACGCGAGCCTGCTGCTGCAGCAGTTGTCGAAGCATGCCTCGCCCGCCCTCAGCGAACTGGAAGAGTGGCTGGCCGAAACCTGACGAACCGGCAGTACCGTGCACTGCCTGACTCCAGATTGAAGCGCGTGAACTCGCAACGAAGAAACTCAATCGATTCCGGACTCCGCAATCTGCCTTTTGCCATCAACCCGCGAAGCCATGACACACTCAACAGCAAACGGCCCGTCGACTCTGATGCCGCCTTCAGAGGCTGCCGGTCCGGTGATCCTGATCGTTGACGATTCTCCCATCGACCGGCGGCTGATGACTCGTCTGCTTGAAGCCGCCGGCCAGTTTCAGTTGATCGAGGCTGCCGACGGTCTCGAAGCACTCGATCAGCTGCAGACGACGCAGCCGGATCTGGTCGTCACCGATCTGCAGATGCCGAACATGAACGGCCTTGAGCTGCTGCAGGCGATTGGCGAACGGTATCCCTCGCTGTCTGTCGTTGTGATCACAGCGCGGGGCAGTGAGCAGCTGGCTGTTGAGGCGATCGAATCGGGCGCGGCGAGTTATGTTCCGAAATCCCGGCTGGCCGATGATCTCGCAGCGACGCTCTCACGAGTGCTGTCTTCCCGGCGCGGCGACAGCCTGTCGGATCGCGTTGCCCGGAGCCTCGTCAGCGCGGAAGCGATCTATGAACTCCCGGCTGATCCGGAAGTCCTGACCGCCGCTGCGGAGATGGTCGATGAGCTGCTGCAGCGCAGCTGGGACTGTCCGCCGCGGGAAGGCCTTCGAATCCGGATGGTCCTCGAAGAAGCACTGCTCAACGCGCTGTACCACGGCACGCTCGAACTGCCTCCGGAACTGCGTGCCTCCGATCTGGCAGCGTACTACGAACAGGCTCGCGAGCGCCAGCAGTCAGCCCCCTGGCAGGATCGTACGATCGCGCTGCGGGTCAGCTACTCGCCAGACGAGCTGATGCTTGAAGTGGCGGACGAGGGACCAGGATTCGACGCGGACCCGTTTCTGGACATCACCGAATCCGCCGTGCTGGAGCGTCCCTATGGCCGGGGAATTCTGTTGATGCGAACGGTGATGGACGATGTCCGCTTCGAGGACGGCGGCCGTGTCACGCAGCTGGTGAAGCAGCGGAGTTCGCTGCGCGAGACGGGCGCGTCGACAGTCGATGACGACGTCTTCAGCTCGACCGACCTGTCGGACTCCGCATTCCTTCTGGAGCTGGGTGAGGAAGGTCTGGATGACGAACCGTGAGCGCGGCGGCGGGCGGGCTTCAACGGAGCATTCAACGGATGACGGAGCGATCAACCAGACGAGCACACTGACGGAAACGAGCGATCATGGGGGAAACGCAGACAGCACAGCAGGTCTTCGCACGGGCACGCCAGTGTCTGAAGAAGGGCGATCATCGTCAGGCGATCAGGCTGTTGACCGTTCTCGAAAACGAAGGGCTCGATTCGCCGAAGGTCCTCGAAGCCCTCGCCGTCGCCCAGTCGCTGGCCGGGGAGCACGAACTCGCGATTGAAACCCTCGAACGCTGTCTGCAGAAGCGACCGGACCGCATCTCGACGCTGGTGAATCTCGGCGCGGTCTGCAACCGGCTGCACGATTATCGCCGCGCGATCGAGTGGCTCAACCAGGCGATTCGAATCGATTGGCGAAGCGCCGAGTCGTATTACAACCTCGGCGTTGCCTGGCTGAAGCTCAAGGATTTCGGGCAGGCGAAGCAGATGCTGCAGGAAGCGATTCGGCTGCAGCCGGCCATGATTGAAGCCTGGTACAACCTGGGACTCGTCTTTCAGAAGTCCGGTAATTTTCAACTGGCCGCCTCGTGGTACCGCAAGGTGCTCGGCGAGAAGCCCAAACACGACAAGGCCCGCCGCGGGCTCCGGGAAGTCGAAAGCCGGCTCGAAGAAACCAGCAATCCCGTCGCCTTTCTCAACGGGCTGGGGCCGCAGGCCGTCAAGCCCTTGCCGTCGGATTCCGAGTGTCGGCCGCTGTCGCACCACGACCTGGAATCGTTGCGGTCCTGCGGGCAGGAGATCGGCGAAGCGGCGCGGTCACTCGGCGAGTGGTTCGATTCGCCCGCCGACTCACTGGTTCGCCAGCTCCGCAAACAGATCACGGGCATTCGTCCCACAAAGGCGTTTCTGGATTTCCGCAGCAGCGTATCAACGGATCTCGCCACGGCATCGGCACTCAGTCGTCGGCTGGAGAACGCTTACGACCGTTTGTGCCGGCAACAGATGCCGGCTGGCTCGGACTGATTCCGGCCTTGAAACCTCGCGGCCTGAGGATTGGTACGGCGGGATGGCTGCGGCCTGCGTGTCGCTGTACAGTCGGAAGCGTTGGCATGTTCGAGCTGGTGTGGCTGGTTGTGCTGCTAAGGAACGTGTTCGAAACAACTTCCCGTTTATTGTGGCACGCCGCTCCGCGGCGTCAGCCTGATCATTGGGCTGACCTCGCGGAGCGAGGTGCCACTTTGGGGAAGTTGTTTCAAACACGACCCGAGGGAAGACAAGGACTGGACCACGATGTCACGTCTGGAACCGGAATCGACTCACAGCCTGATCCTGGGCTACGCGATCTGGCTGTTCGGCTTCACGGGGGCTCATCGTTTCTACTACGGGCGTCCGGTTTCGGGGACGGTCTGGTTCTGTACGCTGGGGCTGCTGGGTGTCGGGTGGCTGATCGACCTGTTCCTGATTCCGTCAATGAATCAGACGTGCGGATGGCGGTACCAGCCGGGCCCGATCAATTACAGCGTGGCGTGGCTGCTGTTGTCGTGGACCGGCTGGTTTGGTCTGCATCGGTTGTATCTGGGGAAGGTCGGCAGCGGGCTGGCTGAACTGGCAATGATGCTGCTGATTATCGGCAGCGGCGGGTTCCTGGCGATCTTCTTCGGGCTGCCCCTGGTGATCATGCAGCTTGTTGATTTCTGGTCGCTCAATGAGCAGATCAGTGACGTGAACCTGTCGCGCTGATCGTCACGCATGACTGGTGTTGAGAGCGCGACGTCGCTTCCCGTGTCACTGACCGGTTCGCCGACCATCATGACCTTGCGGAACATCGCGACGGCTGGCAGCGCCGATCTCCGGGTTCCATTCCGGCCCGTCCGCTTCGCCGCGAGTCCAGAAGCGGACGCGTTCGAGAGTTCGCTGACCGTCGGCGAAGTAGAAGTCCGACAGCGAGTCGTAGTGCTGCTGGAAGGCGGCGGTCGCTCGCGACTTCCAGTCTGACGGCAAGGCAACGTGTCCCTGCGCGGCGAGTCGTTCGAGCAGCGCCAGAGCAATCTGCTGGTGGCCTTCGATCGAGGGGTGAACGTGGTCGACCAGCAGTCGTCCGCCGAGGATGCCGTTTCGCGACTGAGCTTCCAGCAGGGCATGCGCGTCGAGCAGCGCTGTGCCGGTGTCGCTGGCGGCCCGTCGCAACGTGTCTTCCAGCGACGAAATCATTCGCAGCGGGCAGATGTCTTCATCGCGGGCCGCGACAAACTCCGCTCGCGCAGATTCGATGGCGCCGCGAACTTCGTAGAACCGACCAAGGTGGTACCGCAGTTCAGCGAACTCGGAGTCGATCTCGCGGGCCTGTTCGAGCTTTGTCAGCGCGACAGCGGGCTGCGTACGCATCAAAGGCTGAGCTTCTTCGAGCAACCGGTTGAACGCTGCCAGCTCGCGATCAGGCAGGCCGTCGCGGTGCTGCGATTTGAACGGCGGCTGATCGGCGAGGTTTGAAGTCGGCAGAACGAACAACAAAGGCACGCTGGCTCGATCGGCGACAGACGCGAGTCGCCGCAGGTTGAAGTCGAAGTGCTGCGTGACGCCGCGCTGCCATTGCCGGTCGCGATGGTACGCCGCCAGTCCGTTGTGGTAATCGAGAAACGCATCAACGTCGGAGTTCAGAACGTTCTTCGGAGCCGGCGCGGACTCACGATCACGCAGCTTGAGCAGCAGGTTGCGGTAAGCGTGATAACTGCTCAGCCGGTTGAGCAGACGGTGCGGTGTCGCGAGCAGCGGTGACTGGTCGCGAATGTCGGCGTACGTGCGGTCTTCCAGAAACTCGTTGTGCCCGGTGCAGACGATGAACAGATCGGGCTCGTACTCCAGACACTCCTGCAGCAACGGGACCAGTCGGTAACTGGCGTACGAGATTCCCCCGCAGTTAACGACGTCCCAATCGACCGAAGAATCGATGGCGTTGAGACCGATCTCCAGCCAGGTGGTGAACGATGTGGGAATCGAAAACGGCCGGCCCTGGACCGTCGAGCCACCGAGGCAGAAGACTCGTTTTGACCCGGCAGGCTTCTTCGCCGGAAACGACTCGGCGGCGAAGAACAGCAGCCGCGCCGGCGGGACTTCATACTGAGTCCCATCGTTGCTCAGCACGAACGTCGGCTGCAGATCACTGAAGCCAACGAACGGGTCGTTCTGCAGATCGGGATTGCCGACTCCCAGCAACCGGCAGATGACTTCGACGACGACGAACAGCGAGAGACCGAACAGCACCGCCAGAACACGACGGAGCATTCTCGACTGCAAGCGCCTGCCTCGCGAGGTAGCCAGCTCGCGACTGGTCCCGATGCTCGCGTCGTCGGAATCTGCCATGACGGGCGGTTCAACCGTGATGCGGGTTCGTGATCAATCAAGACGGTCAACCCCGTGCGAAAGCACGGCGCTAACCCGGATTATTCATGACGTCTGTAGGGTGCGTGGAGCAAGCCTTTTCAGGCCGGTGCGTTACGTCGGCGAACACGACGATTCGTCGGAGACACAATGTATCGAGAGCAATCTGGCTTGCGCAACGCACCAGCAACGCCGACTCCACGCACCCTACGTGAAGAATCCGGGCTAATACCTTGCGGCATGAATCGTGATGGTCAACCGATCGTTCACTTCAGTCGACGCTCGGACCGCCTTCAACAATCCGAATGATCCGCCGACCTGAAGTCTTCTGGCCGAACATATCCGTCGAGCGGATATCGATCAGATGGCTGCCGGCCGCCAGACCGCTGGGCAGAGTCAGCTTCCAGAGATGTGTTGACGCTTTGGGTCTCGGCAGGTCGCGCCACGGCTTGCCGGTCAGTTGTTTCTCCGTCTCGACGATCAGCGCGAATGCCGGATCGTTCTCGATCGTCTGCTTCATCGGCACCCACTCGCCGTCGTTGACCCGCATTTCCACCTTCGATCGGGCCGACCCGTTGAACACGTTGACGAAGACGTCGGTCTTCGATGAATCGGCTGCCGAGACGACTTCCGGAGCATGAATATTCATCTGGAAGTCGGCCGCCCGGCCTGCGGCTCTCAGTTCGAGCGAGTAGTCCGAGCCGTCGAAGCTGATGATCGAGTAGCCGTTCGGCGTCCCGTCGGCGCACATCGTGTGCGGGATCGAGCGATCGTCGGAGGCACCGGACCACCAGCTTCCGCTGACGGTCACGTTGATGATGTGATGATGCGGCTCGGCACCCATCCAGCCGTCGGCCTTCGTGATGAACCGGTGCTCGTGATGATGCGTGTGGCCGGAGATCGAGATGCACAGTGGGCGTTTCTCGATGATCCGGTACAGCTCCTGCCGATCGCCCACGTCGACCAGTGGGATGTGCATCATCAGGACGACGAGCTGCTCGTCCGGGACGAGTGCCAGGTCATTCTTGACGAACTCGATCTGATCCTTACCGAGGCCGCCGCGGTACCGGCCCTTGCCGGAGCCGTCGGGGATGTACCACTCGATATCGTCCAGCACGACGAAGTGCACCTTGCCGTGATCGAACGAGTAATACGCCGGGCCGAAATGCCGCTCGAACGTCTCGTCGCTCATGCGGTCGTTCTTCGCGTCGTAGTTGATGTCGTGATTGCCGATCACGTTGTACCACGGAATCCCCAGCAGCGCGATCGAGCGAGCCTGAGCCTCGAACATGTTCAGATCGTCGAAGACAATGTCGCCGAGTGTGACGCCAAACGATGCGTCCGTGCCGACCAGCTCTTCGACGACATCATGAGCGATATAGTCAACCTCTTTCTGATCGCGCGGCTGCGGATCGCCGAACAGAATCGCCTTGAACTGCTCGGGTTCGTCCTGCGGGTACAGCGGGAAGTTGATCGACTCCGGCAGCTCGCCGGTCGGAGCGACGCCTTTGTACTTGAGCGGCGGCGAACCTTCCGGCTTGTGGTTGTAGTAGAAGACCGGCAGGTTGTTGTCATCGAGCGGTGTGCGCCAGCCGCTGGGCTTGATGACGAAGACGATCGTGTCGTCCGTCACGCCAATCTGATACCGCCCAGCGTCGTCGGTCCTTGTGATCTCGACGCCGTTGGACACGCGGATGCCGGAGAGCGGCTTCTCGCCAGCGTCAAGCTTTCCGTTGCTATTCGCGTCGTGAAAGACGACGCCCGTCGCGATCTGCTGCGACTCCGTCAGGTCCTGCGACTCAAGCCGGGCAACCGCCAGCAACGCTGCCGCCGTCAGGGCGACAGACAGACTCAAAACAACACGACGCATCACAGTTCTCCGACAGCTTGAAACGGGGGCGTTGAGTAGCAGGCAGTTGTTGCTGGATCGCGCCAAAGTCGCTCGTTTAACGCCCAGCCGCAGGCGCCGGCCACCACAGCGGGGCAAGTTGTCGGGTGGCCGGTGCGTCGGGCATGGTTGAGTGATTGAAGGTGAAAGTCCTTTGCGGGGCCTGTCGGAGGCAACCGCGCGTGAAAGCAACTGCATGAGTGGATGACTCGTCATCCGCAAGCCGTGA
>Ga0070727_10000663_pt1 | contig 41114 bp, 35 predicted proteins | sample tdAd472_FD_66722 | JGI IMG/M metagenome (GOLD analysis project Ga0070727, IMG submission 66722) | Marine sediment microbial communities from the Atlantic coast under amendment with organic carbon and nitrate - tdAd47.2 | ecosystem: Environmental > Aquatic > Marine > Coastal > Sediment | place... | reverse complement strand
GCCCATTCCACGGGCCAATCGGCGCGATGCCTTTTCGCATCGACCGCTTTGGCGCGCGCCGCGTGGGCTCGCCGGCGCCAAGGGTGAGGGGCGTGTGTGTTCCGGGCCGACCGCTCGGCACACCCCCGAACGATGACTCCCGCTCACCCGACCCGTCAAGCCCCCCGGCCGGAGACCAGCCATGCCCTGCGCCGCCCTTGCGCCCCGCCCGCCCCGATTCCCCGCCCCGTCCCGACTCCTGCCCCTGCTCGGCGCGTGCACCGCCTGCGCAGCCTCGCTCTTCAGCATCGGCTGCGCACCGCTCGCACCCGAGGCGTCGCAGATCGCCGCGTCGTCGTCCAGCGCGATCGATGCGCTTCGCGCCGAGCACGAGGCGCTCATCCGCGCGATCAGTGCGTCCGAGCGCGAGCGCCTCGATCAGCGCTTCGCCCAGTTGCACGCCGAGGCCGAGCGCATCGTCCGCGAATCGCACAGCCTCGGCCCGGATGACCCGCTGACGCCCGAGCAGCTCCTCGACGTCAGCGCGGTCGTCATCGGCCTGCGCGACGAAGTCCTCGCCGGAATCGCGCAGACAGAGGCGTCGCTGCTCGCCCGCTCGGACCGCCACCACGCCCACGCCCGTCGCCTGACCGATGCGCTCGGCGCCTACCTGCTCGCACGCACCGAGAGCGAGGCCCTGCGCCGCTCGCTCGCCGAGGCGGCGTCCCGGCGCATCGGCATCGATCCGGATGCGCTCACGATTGACTGGTCCGACCTTCTCCCCGCGTCCGACGCCCAGCCCGGCAACTGACCCTGATTCAAGCACCCGCACCCACTCCCGACCCCGAAAGGCTCGACCCATGAACGATTCCGCCCGCCGCCCCGACTCCATCCGCGCCCGCCAGAACCGCTACCGCGCCGACATCACCGCCGTCGGCAGCGCGTACCTCCAGGCGTCGCAGCGCCTGCCCTTCGACGCCCTCGCCCTGCGCGACGCGTTCACCGAAGACGAACTCACCGAAGCCGAGCGCCTGCTCGATGCGCTGGCCCACGCGACCGATCGCGAGCACCGCCAGGTCCAGATCGTCGAACACTTCGCTTCATCGGGCGCGGTAGTGCTGAAACTGCTGCGTCTGGCGGGGTTGGTGGTGTGAACACGCTGCGTTCACACCTGGTACAGGAACTCAATCATGACCTGCAGAAGCCAGAGCATCAGCGCGAACGCAGCCGCGTTCCAGAACAGGATACCGGTCGAGCCGAGTACGAGCCGAAGGATCGAAATGGTCGGATTGCGTTCATGCAGCCACCGGGCCGCGTTGTAGAAGACCAGCAGTGGGAGCACCGCAGCGACCAGACGCATCGCATCGGTCATCCGGATGTCGTTGACCGAAAGCGCCCGTTGGAATCGCAGGATGATGAAGACCTCCGTCCACGCCCAGCCGCCGAGGAACACGCCCGTCCACAGCGCGATGCGCCGGTGCCACACCGCCCGCGTTGCGCGAAGCGCCCATCGCATCGTGTTGATGGCTCGCGATACCGTCTCGCCGCACTCCGGGCAGATGGTGCGCGAGTCGTTGGAGCCGAGCACTCCCGAGAGGTCGTACAGGCAGGCGAAGCATTTGCTCGTTCCTGCGGGGCGGAAGCGTTCCACGCTCGCATGCATCTTCCCGCGCTTCGCGCTGGTCAGATCGGCGTACTGCGCTTCGAGCGTGTCGGGGTCCGCGCTGTGCTCTTCATCGATGGGGATCACGTCAGCACTATTCGCGAGGATTACGGGGTGGTTCCAAAGCGAAGCGTGTATTTGCTCTGCCGACGGTTCAGATCGATCGTGCTACAGCACAGGCAGGAGAGCGGACGCGATGACCATCAGGAGCAGCGCGACCACCAGATTCGCCAGTCCGGCGAGCACAGATGTGACCCAGAGGAGCCCTTCGTTCACTGTTGGGTTGCGCCGTTTGAGCCATTCGAATGCGGCGATCGGGACGCCGATCGGGAGTCCGAACATGCCGATGATTGCGATAACCCAGAGCAGTGTCGCGGGACCACTGAAGATCTTGGTTGTGCCGCCAATCAGTGCCATCCAGCTCAGGGAACCGATCACGAGCCCGGCGTAAAGCGTGACCGCTCGACCGATTCGGGCTTTGCTTCCGCGTTCACCCCAGACGAGCGTGTTGCCCGCGAGGGATACTTCTTCGCCGCACTCCGGACACGGCTTCGTGGACTCGTCATCGAGGACACCGGAAAGGTCATAAAGGCAGTACGGGCAGGTGTGGACCGCCTCCGGTCTCAATCGACCTGCACGCTTTGCGTACTCCGCTCGCGTTTCTGGCAACAGCGCCAGCCCTCGCTTGTGATTCGAACGCAGCGGCTCAAAGCGACGGTTATATGTCCCATCGCGCATCTGCACGCGGGCGGCCTGCTCGACCAGAGTGATGTCTTCCCGAGAAAGTGAGGCGGTGGTGTGGCATACCGGACAATCAACCGCCCCTGACACCTCCGGATACTCGCAGACGAAGGAGTTGTCGCATCGGCGACACCGGATCGACGGCGTTGCGCTTCTCTCGTCTTGCTTCGGAGGAGGGCTGGGCGCATCGCGGGGCATGCTTGCATCCTACCCGCCCGGTGGCGAATCACCTACGCCTTCATCGCCCCAACGAGCCGCTCCACCACAGCCCCCGGATCGTCCGAAGCGCACACCACGCCGCTCACCGCGATGCCGCACACGCCCGCTTCGCGCAGCGTGCCGATGTGGTCCGGGCCGATGCCGCCGATGGCGAGGTGGGGGGTATCCGGGTGCTTCGTGAGCACCTCGCGCGCGAGTGCCGGTCCGGCGACCGAGCCGTCGGTGCGTCCGCCGGGATTGGCCTTGGTGGTCGTCGGGAACATCGGGCCGAGCCCGAGCATGTCCGCGCCGTCGCGCAGCGCTTCGCTTGCCTGGTCGAGCGTCGTCGCGCTCACGCCGATGCACACGCCGTCGCCGACGATGCGCCGGGCTTCGCCGACCGGCAGATCGCTCTGGCCCAGGTGCACGCCGTCAGCCTCGGCGAGCGACGCGATGTCCGGGCGGTCGTTGATGACCAGCGCCGCATCGTGCTGCTGCGTCAGTTCACGCAGCCGGCGCGCCCGGCTCAGCAGTTCGCGCCCGGACAGTTCCTTCTCACGCAGTTGGAGGCAGTCCGCGCCGGCTTCGAGCGCAGCGCGGGCGACGTCTTCCCACGCCCTCTTGCAGATCGATTCGGTCACCAGCACGCACAGCGACCACTGGCGATGCACCGGGCACGGGCACTTCGGGCACGGACACCGCTCTGGACGGTCGGTGGTCATGTCCAAGCGTAGGCGGGCCGATCAGCCCGCCATCGCCCCCATCTTGGCCGACGCCGCCTCGAGGGCGCGGTCCACATCGGCGATCAGGTCGTCGCAGTCTTCGATGCCGACCGACAGGCGGATCAGCGCATCATCAATCCCGAGCACCGCCCGCTGTTCCGGCGGCACGGATGCATGCGTCATGATCGCGGGGTGCTCGATGAGCGACTCGATGCCGCCGAGCGACTCGGCGAGCGTGAAGATACTCACCGTTTCGAGGAAGGCCTTGGCCGGTTCGAGCCCGCCCTTGATGAAGAAGGTGATCATGCCGGTCCCGCCGCCGCCGGTCGCTTCCATCTGCTTCTTGTACACGCTGTGCTGCGGGTGGCTTTCGAGGCCGGGGTACACGACGCGATCGACGAGCTCGCTGGCCTCGAGGTGCTTGGCGATGCGCAGGGCGCTGGCGTTGTGGCGCCGGATGCGCACGTCGAGGGTCTTGAGCCCGCGCAGGGTCAGGTACGAATCGAACGGGCCCATGACCGAGCCGATGGCGTTCTGCAGGAAGCGAAGGCGCTCGGCGATCTCGGGCTTGCCGGTGATGAGGATGCCGCCGACGACATCGGAGTGGCCGTTGACGTACTTGGTCGAGGAGTGCATGACGATGTCCGCGCCGTGCTGGAGCGGGCGTTGGTTCACCGGCGAGCAGAAGGTGTTGTCCACCACGACGAGGCACTTGGGGTTGACCTCGTGGGCGATCTGCGCGACGCGCGCGATGTCGACGATCTTCAGCGTCGGGTTGGTCGGCGTCTCGACCCAGAGCATCGCGGTGTCGGGGCGCATCGCCGCGCGGAGCTTCGACTCGTCGGTGAGGTCCACGAAGTCGATGTCGAGGTTCTGCGTGCGCTGGCGGACCTTCTGGAGCAGGCGGTTGGAGCCGCCGTAGATGTCGTCCATCGAGATGATGTGCGAGCCGGCGTCGATGAGTTCGAGCGCCGTGGCCATCGCGGCGAGGCCCGAGGCGAAGGCGAACCCGCCGCAGGACGGGTCGGTGTCCTCCGCGATGGTCGAGCCCTCGAGCTTGGCGATCATGCGCTCGAGCGCGTAGCGGGTCGGGTTGTGCGAGCGGGAGTACTCGAAGCCCTTGTGCACGCCCGGCGATTCCTGGGCGTAGGTGGTGCTGGTGAAGATGGGGGGCATCACGGCGCCGGTGACGGGTTCGGCGTGCTGGCCGGCGTGGATGACCTGGCTGGCGATGCGGAGGTTCGAGTGGTCGGACATGCTGGCTCCCGTAGGGATGGGGTCGGTGATGGAATGCGAAGCGTGGGAAGGTGCTTACTTGAGCTGGCGACGCAGGTAGTTGATGAGGTCGATCTTGGTGATCAGGCCGAGGTACTCGCGGAACTCGGTGCCCGCGCCCTTCGGCGGGTTGTCGTCGACGACGATCGCGACGCGGTCGGCCCGGAAGATCGGGATCAGGTCTTCGACCTTGGCGGTCGGTGAGATGGTTTCGAGTCGGGTGGTCATGAAGTCCGACACCGGACGCGACAGGGCCGAGTCGCCCTGCACAACCGCCATGAGGATGTCGCCCTCGTCGATGATGCCCACGACCTTGTCGTGGTCGCGACCCGTCGAGGTGAGGTGCACGGTCTCGACGACCGCCATCTGCGAGATGTTCTGCAGGTCCATGACCTTGATGATCTGGCTGAGCGGGTCGGTCGGCTTGGCGACATAGTCCTCGCGGCTGGCGTGACGCCGCGCGATGATGTCGCGCAGGTCGCCGGTCTTCTCGCGATCGATGAAGCCGTTGTCGATCATCCAGTAGTCGTTGAACATCTTGCCGAGGTACTTCGCGCCCTGGTCGCAGATGAGCGTGACGACGTTCAGCGGCTTGTCCTGCTTCGCGCAGAACTTCTTGGCCGCGGCGATGAGGCAGCCGGTGCTCGATCCGGCGAGCAGGCCCTCCTTGTCGAGCAGTTCGCGCGCGGCGTGGAAGGACTCGGCGTCGGTGACCGCGACGGCCTCGTCGACCACGCTCAGGTCACAGATGTCGGGGACGAAGTCCTCGCCCATGCCTTCGACGAGCCACGACCCGGCCTCGACCTTTTCACCCCGGTTGATCAGGGGTTCGAGGATGGAGCCGGCGGGGTCGGCGAGGACGATCTTGCAGTTGGGGTTCTGCTCTTTGAGGTAGCGCCCGACGCCGGAGATGGTGCCGCCGGAGCCCACGCCGGCGATGAAGACATCGACGCCGCCGAGCGCTTCGAGCTGGCGGTGGATCTCGGGGCCGGTGTGCTCGTAGTGCGCGGCGGTGTTGTGGTCGTTGGAGAACTGGTTGATGTAGATGCTGTTGGGCGTCTTCTCGGCGAGGCGGGCGGCGACATCCTGGTAGTACTCGGGGTGGCCCTTCTGGACATCGGAGCGGGCGAGCACGACCTCGGCGCCCATGGCGCGCAGGTGCTGGATCTTGCCCTCGCTCATCTTGTCGGGGACGACGACGAGCATGCGATAGCCGCGCTGGCCGGCGACGAGGGCGAGGCCGAGGCCGGTGTTGCCGGCGGTGCCCTCGATGATGGTGGGCTTGGGGTCGGCGTTCGGGTTCAGGCGCCCGTCGCGCTCGGCGGCTTCGATCATGCTCAGGCCGATGCGGTCCTTGATGGAGCCGGCGGGGTTCATCATCTCGAGCTTGCCGAAGAGGCGGCAGGAGCCGGAATCGAGGTTGGTGAGCTCAAGCATCGGCGTGTTGCCGATCATCTCGAGGGCGGATCGGTAGACGGGAGCGAGGGATCGCGCCTCGCCGGAAGCGGGGGTCGAAGAGGTCTGGGTCATGGGGACAGTCTAACGGAGGACCGGAAGGGGGATGGGAAGCCTGAATCGCGGACCGATGCGGATCTGGCGAAAAAACAGGCAGTTTTGACCGCCTCGATTTGGCACTGATCCCCATGAAATGCTTGGTGAGGCGAACGGCTGGGGGTAGGTTGAAAGTAGAGGCGTCGGCCGCGCGGGTCGGCGGAGGATTGGAGGAGTGACAAGATGGCGATTTCGATGAACGCGCGGCGGCTTTGGTGCGAGCTGGTCGGTTTTCTCGCGTTGGCGGCTACGGCCTCGGCGCAGACGCTCGTCGGCGGGAACATCGGTGCCGACACGACCTGGAACCTCGCGGGCAGCCCGTACGAGATCACTTCGAACGTGACGCTGATCGGCGGTGCGACTCTCACGATCGAGCCCGGCGTGGTCGTGCTCGCGAACACCAACACGACGCTTCAGGTCTCCAACGGGCACCTCTCGGCCGTCGGTACGAGCGGCTCACCGATCCTGTTCACCTCGGTTCTGGACAGCGCGCCCGGGCAGTGGGACGGCCTGATCGTGAACGGCGCGGCGGCGACCGCCGACTTTGCGTTCTGTGAGATCCGGTTCGCAGGGGATTTCAACGCATTCGCGGTCGGGGCGGGCCTGACGACCAGCAACTCGCCGTCGACGGTGCTGATGAACTGCACGATCCGCGACTGCGCTGGTCCGTCCACCAGCGACAACGCCGTATATATGCTCAACGGCGGCAACGTCGCGATCACCGACTCGCTGTTTCTGGCGAATGGGGACGGCCTGGGTGATTACGCCATCCGGGACCTGGGCGTCGCGTCGCTCACGGTGAGCGGGTGCCACTTCGATTCGAACACTGGACGCGCCGCGTTGGTTGCACCCTGGAGCATCGGTGGATTCTCGATGAATTCCTTTGCGGGAAACGGCGTCGATCGTGTACGCATCGCTTCGGGAAGCACGATCGACGGCGGGGTCATGCGCGCGCAGGCGGGTGGCTTCGAGGGCTTTGAACTCGCGCAGGGCGACCTGTCGGTCCCGGCGTTTACAACCTTCACCATCGAAGCGGGCGTCAATGTCTTCGGGATCGATTCCACGGCGGAGCTGATCGTTCAGGGACGGCTGGAGTGCCTGGGCACGGAGCTCGAGCCAATCGTCATGACTTCGTTCGACGACACGCCCGGCACGCTGTGGGACGGGGTGACGTTCAATGGGACGAACGCCAGCGGGCTGATGCGATGGACGAGCGTTCGGCGCGGCGGCGGCGTGAACGCCTTCGCGATCCGATCGAACGTGACGGCCGTGAACTCCGGACTCGTGCGATTCGAGAACGGCTGGATTTCCGACATCGCGACGGGCGGCGTCGACCACGGCTGGTACTGCAGCAATTCCGTGGTGGAAGTTGTCGATAGTACTTTCGTGGACTGCGGTGACGCGTCGAGCGACTTCGCGTTCCATGCGATCTCCAACAACGGCAGCAGCGTGGTGCAGGATTGCCTGTTCGCGAACAACATAGGTCAGTGCGCGCGCATCCAGCCGTCGTCCGTGCAAGGGTTTTCCGGCTGCGAGTTCAGCGGCAACGGCGTGCCGCGGATCCGCGTGAACTCCGGAACGACCTCGGCGGGCGGCATGATGGAGAACATGGTCGGTCTGGACAGTTGGGAGCTCGACGGCGGGGACGTGACCGTGCCGGCGGGCGTGACGCTGACGGTCGGGCCAGGCGCCTGGGTCCGCGGGCTGAATGCGTCCGCGGAATTGCTGGTCCAAGGGCGTCTGGAGTGCCTGGGGACCGCGGGCGAGCCGATTGTGATGACGTCGTTTGACGACACGTCGGCCACGCTCTGGGACGGTGTCACCTTCAACGGAGCGAACGCGACCGGACTGCTGCAGTGGACGAGCGTCCGGCGGGGCGGCGGCGTGAACGCGTTCGCGGTTCGATCGAACGTGTCCGCCGTGAACGCTCCGGATGTCGTGCTCGAAGACTGCGAGATCTCCGACATCGATACTTCCGGGAACGACTACGGCCTCTACAACTCGAACTCGGCGGTCTCCTGCGTGCGCACGACGTTCCGCAACTGCGGGCTCGACGGGACCGACTTCGGGTACTTTGCGCCGGCGCCGACCGGCTCGATCGCGCTCGTTGACTGCGTGTTTCAGGACAACATGGCGCAGTGCGCTCGCGTCCAGCCGGGATCGCTGCAGGACATCACCGGCGGGTCGTTCACGGGCAATGCGATCGGGCGTATCCGAATCGTCGCGGGGAGTACATCGATCGCTGGGGCGATGGAGAACATCCCGGGCATGGACGGCTGGGAATTGGACACCGGTGATGTGAGCGTGCCGGCGGGCGCGGTGCTCAGCGTCGGTCCGGGCGTGCGCGTCTTCGGCATCGACAACACGGCCGAACTTCTGGTCCAGGGACGCCTCGAGTGCCTGGGCACGGAAGCGGATCCCATCCTGATGACCTCATTCGATGATACGAACGCTGATCCCTGGGACGGTGTCACGTTTAACGGCGCCAACGCATCTGGGTTGCTGCGCTGGACGACCGTTCGGCACGGCGGCGGGGTGAACGCATTCGCGATCCGATCCAATGTGTGTGCAGCGAACTGCCCGGACGTGGTTCTCGAGGACTGCACGATCTCCGATATCTCAACGGCCGGCATCGACTACGGCGTCTATGCCACGAACTCCGTCGTGAATTGCCTCAGGACAGAATTCCGCGACTGCGGCGACTCCAGCAGTGACTTCGGGTTCTTCTGCGCGAGCTCGAACGGATCGTCCTCGCTCGTCGAGTGCGGCTTCTTCGACAACATCGGCGTGTGCGCTCTGGTGCAGGCCAACTCGCTGCAGGACGTGTCGATGTGCGAGTTCTCGGCGAACACGAAGAACCGGATCCGGGTCCGGTCGGGCAGCACCGCGCTGGACAGTGTCATGCACGCGATGGCGAGCCACGAGGGATTCGAGCTGGATACCGGCGATGTCTCGGTCCCCGCAGGCGGTGTGCTGACGATCGATCCGGGCGTGACGGTGTTCGGAATAGACGACACCGCCGAGCTGCTTCTGCTTGGGCGTCTGGAGTGCCTCGGCACCATGGAGGCTCCGATCCTTATGACCTCGGTGGATGATTCGTCGGCGAACACGTGGGACGGTGTGACCCTCAACGGCGCGAACTCATCCGCGCTGATGCGGTGGACGACGGTGCGCCACGGCGGAGGCGGGAACGCTTTCGCGGTGCGTTCGAATGTCACCGCCGTGAGTAGCCCGGATCTCGTGATGGAGAATTGCACGATTTCGGACATCGGCACCGGCGGGACTGACTTCGGTTTGTACTTATCGAGTGCGGTGTCAACGGTTTCGGAGTGCGTCTTCGAACGGTGCGGGCTGGCCGAGACGGGTTCGGCAGCGCTCACAAACATCAACTCGACGACACGTGTCGAAGACTGCCTGTTCGCCGACAACCCCGCCGTCGGCCTGAACGTTTCCAGCGGCACGCTTTCGCTGTCGTGCACCTCGTTCAGCGGCAACGGCACCGGGCTTCGGCGCAGCGCTGGAACGGTCTTCGCCAGCGAGTGCAGTTTCGAGAGCAATTCACAGTTCGCCGTCGAGAACACGAACAACGCGCAGCTCAATGTCTGCTGCTCCTGGTGGGGCGATCCGACCGGGCCGGGCGCACCCGGTGGGTCCGGTGCGGGCGATCCGGTGTCGATGAACGTCGGCTACAGCCCGTTCTCGGTCAGCAGCGCGGCGTGCGGTTTCGATTGCCTCATGGGCGATGCGAACAACGACGGTTTTATCGACCTCGCGGACCTGAACCTCGTGCTCGGGAACTTCGGAGACGCGGTCGAAGTGGGACGCGACGGCGACGTGAACGACGACGGCGTTGTGGACCTCGCGGACCTGAACATTGTGCTCAGCGGGTTCGGCGACGCGTGCGACGCGTCCGCCTGAGCGGTGGTTCAGAAGTCTCTGCCGCGGAAGCCGTCGGTTGTGGTGAGGACGGGGCCCTGGCTGTTGAAGTAGGGCAGGTTGGGGACCCCCTGGTCGTCTGCTTCGCCGAGCGGTCTTGTGTCGGCGTGGCCGTCGAAGAAGCCGATGGGGACGGGGACCAGCGCGCGGCGCTCGGCGGAACTGCTCCCGATGTTCGGGCGGCGCCGGTGCGCGATCAGCGGGTTCTCGTAGAGCATGCCCTTGGCGCTCGGTGAGGCGAGCGTCGAGAGGCGCTGCGGCGCGAGCCAGCGGCAGGTCGGGTCGGGACCGATCGCGCAGGATTGGTTCGCGCCCTCGGCCCAGTACTGCGGGTCGGCGAAGGCGGTTTCCGTAAGTTTGTAGTCGTTGAGGTTCGGGTAGCGGGTCCAGTCGTCGTTGCCGCGGGACGGGCTGATCCAGGCGTTGGTGCGCTCGCCGCCGGCGGACCACACGACGAGGTGCCACAGGTCGGAGTGACCGAACCAGGAGATGTTGGACTCGAAGCCCGTCGGCGTTGTGGCGAGGCAGCCGGGCATGCCGGCGAAGGACCAGTCGGGGTTGATGGGCGCCATGGGCATGGTGCCGGAGTCACCCTCGGCGAGGGCGAGGATGTCGATGACGTTCTGGCGGATGTTCGAAGCGCTCTTCGTGTCTTCGCCGAGGATCTTCGCGCGGTTCAGGGCGGGGAGGAGGATGGCGATGAGGATGCCGATGACGGCGATCACGACGAGCAGTTCGATGAGGGTGAAGGCGCGGTGCTTCATAAGTTCATTCTACTGCTGAACTTCGCGGGGCTCGCGTCCATTTTTGGCGGATGAGTCTCCGGCCCCACGATGGGGGGCTCCGTCAGGGCCACTGAGCCGCGCCGCGCTCGCGCAGCACCCGGGATATCTCCTCTGCGAATGCGCCCTCGGCGGACGCAGAGGCCGGTTCGCTGCTGATGAGGATGCTCGTGCGGTCGTCGGAGTACATGATCAGCGCTTCGAGCCAGACCCCGTCGGGGGTCTGGAACCGGACGGTCCGCTGCTCGAGAATCACCTTGGAGCCGTCCTGCTCAACCGAGCGGTACTCGGAGCGTTCCTGGTAGGAGGGGAGTCTGGTCGCGCCGGTCTCCGGAACCGGCTCCGTTGCGCCCACCGCGTAGGCGGCGCTGGTGACCGCCAGGTTGGCCGCATCGTTCTCGGCGGTGACGAGGATGGTGTCGCCAGCGAGCACGGTAAAGGACGCGGGGTCGGGCGAGTCGGTCGTGCAGCCAGGAGCGGTGGCGAGGCAGAGGGCGAGCAGCAGCACGGGCATCGGGGGGCGTGGCATGACGAATACCTCCGCGTTGAGTGTATAGCGGAGAGGAAGCGCGTTAAATAAAAACCGCCCGTCGAGCGGGCGGTTTGCTAGTTCTGGCTTGGAGCGTTGGTCTACTCGAGGGCCGCGGCGCCCGAGATGATCTCGGTGAGTTCCGTGGTGATCTGGGCCTGGCGGGCGCGGTTGTACTTGCGTCCGATGAGGCGACCCATTTCGCCGGCGTTGTCGGTCGCGGCCTTCATCGCCACCATGCGGGCGACGTTCTCGGAGACCACCGCGTCGAGGAAGGCCTGGAACAGCGTGGCCTTCACGGTTTCGGGGAGCAGCGAGCTGAGCAGCTCGGCGGGCTCGGGGGTGAAGTCGTACTCGACGCTGCTGGCGCCGGCGGTTTCTCCCTCCGCGTGTTCGACGGCCGGCGGCTTCAGCGGCAGGAGCTGGAGCACGGACGGGCGCTGCCGCGCGGTCGAGATGAAACGCATGTAGACGACGTGCACCGAGGTGATCTCGCCGGCGGCGAAGCGGTCCATGTACTGGCGGGCGAGCTTCTCGACCTCTTCGAAGGTCGGCTTGTCGCCGAACTGGTTGTGGGCCGCGTCGATGTTGAACTTGTTGAACTTCAGGACGCTCTGGCCCTTGCGCCCGACGACTTCGAGGTTGTAGTCGTCGAGGCCGCGCAGGTGCTTCATCGCGGCGCGGAGGATGGAGCCGTTGTAGGGGCCGCAGAGGCCTCGGTCGGAGGTGATGACGAGGACCAGTGGCTTGGCGCTGGGCTTGAAGCCGTCGCGCGGGCCGTCGATGAGCTCGTGGGAGATGTTGCCGGCCTTCTCCGCGAGCTCGGTGACGAGATCGAAGATGCCCTCGGTGTAGGGCTTGGACTGGGTCGCGCGCTGCTGGGAGCGGGCGAACTTGCTCGTGGCGATCATCTGCATCGTCTTGGTGATGCGACGGATGGACTTGATCGCTTTGATGCGCTTCTTGAGATCGCGTGTGTTGGCCATGGGGCGGAGAGTGTAGCGAAGGGGCGGATTTCGGGCCAGCGGAGGAGGGTTGGGCGGCTGGATTTTCGAGGAATCACGGTGGTTTTTGGGGATTGGGTGGCGTGGTCTAAGCCCGACCAAGTCGGGCGCAGGCCACGAGGAGCCTGAGGGGCCGTTAGGCGCTTCACGTGGCCTGCGCTGCGCTTAGACCACGCCACCCCCCCGGGGCGCTTCAAGAAGGCTCGTCCTCGGGCTCGACGCGGACCGGCTGGGGGTCGTCCGGTCTTCTCCTGTTTACGGGTGGGACTGGTTGCGAGCGTCCGGGGCCGGTTTCGATGCGCGGGGGGTGGTCGCAGGAGAGGACGAGGCCGTCGATGCCGAAGCGGACGGGCTCGGGCATGTCGGGCTCGTCGCGGGCGTGGAGCACCTCGTGGGCGATGTGGATCAGCCAGGTCTGGTCGGCCCCGAGTCGCGCGGCGGCATCCACCGCCCGGTCGAGGTTGAAGTGAGTCGGGTGGGAGCGGTGGCGGAGGCCGTCGAGGGCGAGGGCGCGCAGGCCGGTGAGGGGCAGCCAGGATTTCGGGGGGATGGCGGAGGTGTCCGTGCACCAGGCGAAGGGGAAGGGGTTGTGCGCGGAGGCTAGGGCGCGCCGCGCGAGGTCGGTGCCGGGGACAGGCTCGATGCGGAAGCCGAGGATCGGCAGGTGGCCGTGGAGCAGGCGGACGGGCGTGAAGCGCATGCCGTGGATGTCGATGGGGACTGCGCTGCCGCCCTGCGCGGCGGGGAGTCGACCGGAGCGCGGGTCGGGGGTGTTCGCGCCGTCGGGGTCAGCGATGCGGCGCTCGATCAGGTCGGCGACGAAGGAGTCGTTGATGTTCGAGGCCCGGTCGAAGACGTGCTTGTACACGCGGTGCAGCGCTTCCCAGACGCGCTCTTCGGCGTAGATGTCGATGGAGCTGCGCATGGCGACATTGAACCGGCGGACATCGTCGAGGCCGAAGAGGTGGTCCACGTGGTTGTGCGTGAACAGGATGGCGTCGGCCCGCCAGAGGTCGTGTCGGAGCGCCTGCGTGCGCAGGTCGGGCCCGGCGTCGAGCAGGACCACGCGGGGCTGGCCGGAGTCGTCGGTCCAGCGCACCGCGGCCCCGGTCCGGGTGCGCGTGTCGCGGAAGTCGGACGAGCGGCAGGTGTCGCAGGCGCACGCGATGACCGGCACGCCGCTGGACGTGCCGGTGCCGAGGAAAAGGATCTCGGGGAGGGCGGATGGCACGGGGGAAGGGTAGCGGGGGAGGGTGCGGCCTGGCGCGGACACCGGGGTATAGTGAAATGAGCGGTCCTCTCGGACCGAAGTAGCGATTCGGTCATCCAGCGAGGAGATAGCCATGAACGAAGCGAACGGGTCTGATCCGTCGAATCGTCCCACCATCCGTGATACGTCGTGCTCGTGCGCGGTGAACCGGCGCGGGTTCCTCGGGGCGTCGCTCGGGTGCGGGGCGTACGTGGCGATGGCGCTGGGCGCGGCCCCGCTCATGACGCGCCGGGCGTTCGCGCAGCAGCCGAGGGGCGAGGCGCAGCTGAACACGCCGTTTGCGCGGGTGGAGAAGATCGCCGACGGCGTGTGGGCGGTGGTGTCGGTGACTTCGGGCGGCGACTACACGACGGTGTCCAACGGCGGCATCGTCGCGGGCACGGACGGCGTCCTGTGCATTGAGGGGTTCAACACGCCCGCCGGTGGACGCTGGATCAACCAGCTCGCCAAGGAGCTCACCGGGCGTTGGCCGGACTACGTCGTGCTCACGCACCTGCACGGCGATCACTCGAACGGCCTGGAGGGCTACCTGCGCCAGGACGGCGGGCCGAAGATCATCTCGACCGCGACGACGCGCGAGCTGATGGCCGAGCGCGCGGCGACGGTCGGCGCCGAGCCCGACGCCATGGGCTTGATCAACGCGAACATCAAGACCGTACTCCCCGACGGCCTGATCCCGGCGCGCGAGGAGCGGCTGACGATCGATCTGGGCGGGCGCTCGGCGACGCTGCGCCAGCGGATGGGGCACACGCCGAGCGACCTTACGGTGCACGTGGACTCGCCGCGGGTGGTGTTCACGGGCGACCTGGTGTTCAACGGGCTGTTTCCTTTCTACGGCGACGCGATCCCGTCGCGCTGGATCGAGGCGCTCGACGACCTGCTGGACGACGATCGGACGATCTATGTGCCCGGTCACGGGAGCCTCGCGAATCGTGAAAACCTCAAGCCGTATATGGAGTTAATGCTCCACACGGCGGAGGCGGCGAAGCGGGCGATCGCCAACGGCGTGCCGGCGAGCGAGGCGTGGCAGCAGTACACGATCCCCGAGTCGCTGGGCGAGTGGGGCAAGTTCCGGCCGGACGTGTACCGGTTCGCGTTCGAGGCGTGGGAGAAGGAGCTGCGGGGCTGAGCCGGTTCAGAGCTCGTGTTCCAGATACTCACGAAACCAGATGATCTCTTCGTTCGGGCGCGGCAGGTTCGTTCGCTGATCCGGGGTCAGCAGCGCGCTAACGCGTTGCCAGACGGCGAGGTCGGTTTCGAGCCGGCTGGCCAGTGCATCGTTGACCTCCTGCGGCACGCGATCGCTGATACGGAAGGCTCTGGGATCGGCTCCCGAGGCGTCGTGCTCGATCTGCGCGATCTTGTTGGCGATGGTGTCGGGGAGCAGTTCGGCTTCCATCTCGGCGACGGCATCGAAGAAGCCAACGATCGTGCGGTGGCGGCGCGGCTCGTAGTCCTGCAGGATCGTCGCGATCTGCTCGCGCTGCTCGGGTGACAGAGATGGCAACGACGAGGCGGCACGGATGCGGGTCTCGATCGGTGAGATCGGCGAGTGCGAACGCAGGGCTTCGGTGTAGAAGGCTCGCTCGACCGCGACGGCGTCGTCCGCGGAGAGGAGTTTGACGATGGCGCGGAGTGTTTCGAGGTTGATGTCGCGCACTCGGACACGCGTCGGCAGGACCTCCTCGTAGATCTCCTTCGCGCGGTACGGTTCGTCCTGGCAGGTGCGCCAGAACTCGTCGGTCTGTTCGTCGTCGAGCGCCCGCTGACGGGCGCGGAGGGCCCGGTCGAGCTGGTCGGCGTAGCGGTCGAGAGCTTCGACGAGCGCCGTGTTTGAATCCCAATCCGCGACATGGGCATCGACGAGGCGGATCAGGTCGACCCTTTCGCCGGCGAGCCGGCCGCGACCGATCAGATCGTGGCGTCGCAGCTCGCGCTCGACTTTGGGCCAGAGCTCGACCTGCTGCTGGTCGAGCAGCAGTTTGAGGTCGGTCAGGAACTCGGCGCGCCATTCGAGGCGGCGCTGGTCCCACTGCTCGGCCTTGTCCTCGGCGGCACGGGTGATCGAAGAGTCCTGCCGGACGATGGATTCATCGATCATCGCGGTGAGTTCGGCTTCGAGCGCATCGGCCTCGACGCGGTAACGCTCGAAGAAGTCGTCGTAGAGCGCCCCGGTGAGGGATCGCTGCGATTCGTCGAGTCCGAGGATCGAGTCGATAATCCGGATGTCCGACTTTGTGATCGGCGGAGCGGTCTTGAGGCCGATGAGCGGGTTGCTCAGGCCGTACTGCGCGACTACCAGCGGCGAAAGCACCAGCAGCGCGAGGGCGATTGCCAGTGGGCGGAGCGTCATTCGACGGTGCATGTGTGGTCCTCCTCGGATGCCGATACGGCAAACTGTCTGCTCCGGTTCGACCGTTTGTCTCGGCTCAGAGCCCGAACCAGTTGATCTGCGGGAACCACACGGTCTCCATGTCGAGTCTGGGCAGTTCGGCGAGTTGCTCGCGCGTGAGGATCGGCTTGACCGCGTTCCAGGCGGCGCGTTCCCGTTCGAGTCGGGCGGTCATCGCCTCGTCGAGCAGCGGCTGCGGCTGCTTGAGCGATTCGTGCGTCACGTGCTCTTCACCCGCGGCCCGGCGCTCGATTTCCTCGTGGAGCATGGCGGGCAGGATGTCCATCTGCGTCTGGCTGAGGGCCTCAAAGAGGCTGCGCTTCGCGTCGAGCGCTGTCGCGTCGTAGCGATCGAGGGCTTCGGCAACGCGTGCACGCTGGTCGCTGGCGAGCGTGGGAAGCGAGCGGGCCGCTTCGATGCGCTGCGCAAGCGGCGACGCAGGGATCGCGCGTTCGATCGACTGCTCGTAGAACGCGCCGGCGAGGTCGGTGTGCGTCTCGCTCGGAATATGGGCGCGTAGCCGGTCGAGCGTCTGCGTGTTTAGTTCGAGCACGCGCTTGCGCAGGTCGAGCGATTCCTTGAGCAGGGCGAGCGCCCGGTCGGGGTCCTCGGACTGCATCGCGTAGAAGCCGTCGGTCTCGTCGCTCTCGATGAACTGCTTGCGGGCGACCATCGCGCGGTCGATGCGCTCGGCGTACCGATCAAGCTCGGCGACCAGTTCCGGGTTCTCCGACCAGCCCTCGATGTGCGCGTCGACCAGCCGGATCAGGTCGACGCTCTCGCCGGCGATCCGCCCGTCGCCGATCTGATCCTTGCGGCGCAGTTCCCGTTCGACCTTGTGCCACAACCTGATCTGATTCTGGTCCATGAGCAGGCGCAGGTCTTCGACAAACTGCTCGCGCATCTCCTCGACGCGCGTGTTCCATGTGTTGACCCGCGCCGTGCCCCGCTGCAGCGGTTCCTGCTTCTGCGTGATAGCCGCCTCTTCGACGAGGTGTTCGATCTCTATCCTCACAGCGGTCGCCTCACCGCGGTATCGCTCGAAGAACTCCGAGTGCAGCGCATCGGTCAGTTCGCGCTGCTGCGGGGAGAGCCCGAGAATGGAGTCCATGATGCGGATGTCCGCGCGTGTGAACGGCGGCGTCTCGGAGATCCGCAGCGCCGGGTTGCCGTAGCCGGACGAGCCGTACTGGGCGAAGGCCGGGCTTGAGACCGTGACAATCGCGAGAGCGACGAGCAGCAGAAATCGCATCGGGCATCCTCCGTGGGAGTGAGATGCCAGTCTGCCAGAACGGTTCTGCGATTGCGAGGGTTTTCCTCCGAGCGGTGGGGGATCAGCCGATCCGCTCCGCCTTCGGCTCGCGACTCATCAGCGACTGGATGCCGTCGATCGGGTCGAGCCCCTCGTTGAGCACGCGATAGACCGTTTCGCAGATGGGCATCTCCACGCCGTGGTGGTCCTTGAGCTGCATGAGCGACTGCGCGGTCGCGACGCCCTCGACGACGCTGTCCGTGCGCTTGAGGTAGTGATCCAGCGATTCGCCCTTGCCGAGCGCCTCGCCGCAGGAGCGGTTGCGCCCTTCGGGGCTGAAGCAGGTGGTGGCGAGGTCGCCCGCGCCGGCGAGCCCATAGAAGGTTTCGGCCTGCGCGCCCATGGCGAGCCCGAGGCGGGTCGCTTCGGCCAGGCCGCGCGCGAGAAGCGCGCTCTTGGCGTTGAACCCGGCCTTGAGCCCGTCGAGGATGCCCGCGGCGATCGCGATCACGTTCTTGCACGCGCCGGCCACCTCGACGCCGATCGGGTCCTGCGAGGTGTAGATGCGCAGGTAGGTCGTGGTGAACAGGCGTTGGGTGGCCTCGGCGAGCGACTGGTCGTCCGAGGCGGCGATCATCGTGGCCGGGAGCCCGCGCGCGAGTTCGGAGGCGATGGTCGGGCCGGAAAGCACCCCCGTCGGGCGGTTGTCGTCCTCGCCCATGCACTGGCTGATCACCTGGGTCGGACGCAGAAGGGTCGAGTTCTCGATGCCCTTGGCGACCGAGATGATGCCGGCGCTCGGGGCATATTCGCGGATCGCCGGGGCCAGGCCGTCCCAGACCGACCGGACAAATTGCGTCGGCACCGCCGCGAGGACCAGATCGGCGCGCTCGAGAGCGGTCTTGGGCGTACCGGTCACGGTGATCGCCTCGTCGAGGGAGATCATCGGAAGGCGCGAGGAGGTCCGGGTCTGCGAAAGCGAACTGGCCGACTCGGGGTCGTGGCACCAGAGGGTGACGCGTGGCTCGAAGGGTTGGGCGGCGGCGATCTGGGCCATAACGAGGCCCATCTGGCCGTCGCCGATCACCGCGAGTCGTCGGATGGGGGATGCTGGCACGCGTGGTTCCTCTGCTGGGCTCGGAATCGGGACAATCCCGCGCCGCATGGTATCGCGCCGCGGCGCGGGCCCGGTGGGCGCGAAAACTGCGCCCGCACCGGTGGGAGAATCCCTGCGGATCCAGCGATCCGGGCGAACCGGGTCCGTCTCTGCGGCGTATGGAGGTCGCCTGCCCGGGTCGGTGCGCCGGCGTCGGCACACCATCGGACCGTTCGGTCTAAGATAGTGGCGTCGCCGGGGTTACGCCTCGGCACGGTGGAACTGTCAACCTGTCGATGACCTGCTGCGCGACCCGCGCACGAGGATATCCAGCACATGTCCGATCAACACCGCGAGAACCAGCGCGACCAGGACGCCCCGGCCCCCATGCTGAGCGGCGCTTCGGGGACCGAGATTCACCCTGAGGCCAAGCCCGAGCACGACAAGGCTCATTCCCACAAGGGAGAAGGCATGGCCTGCTGCTCGCACCATGAGCAGAAACTCGAGCGCTGGATCCTCGTCTACCTCTGCGGCGGTGCGCTGGTCCTCGCCTCGACCATCATGGGCTGGCTCGGCGTGGCCGACGAGGTCCGCAACGTCCCGGCGTTCCTCGGCGCGACGGTGCTGGCCCTCGGCCTGTTCATTCCGGCGGCTCAGGAACTCTGGCGCGGTCGGCCGTCGACCTCGTCGCTCGCAGCGCTCGCCATCCTCGCGATGTTCTCGATCGGCGACTACGCCACCGCCGGCTATGTCGCGTTCATCCTGCTGGTCTTTGACCAGGCCTTCCGTCGTACCGCCTGGGGCGCGCAGCGCGCCATCGAAGACCTCGTCGGCCTGACCCCCGACACCGCGCGGATCGTCGAAGACGGGCAGGAGCGCGAGGTCCCGCTCGCTGATGTGAAGGTCGGCATGATTGTCCGCGTCCGACCCGGCGAGAACCTGCCGGTCGACGGCGTGATCGTCTCGGGCGAGTCGTCCATCAATCAGGCGTCGCTGACCGGTGAGGCGCTGCCCGTCGAAGTCGGCCCGGGCGCGGAAGTGTTCGCCGGCACGACGAACATCAACGGCACCATCGAACTTCGCACCACGCTGGTCGGTGGAGATACCACGATCGGCAAGGTCGCCGAACTCATCTCCGAGGCCGAGTCGACACGCACGCCGCGACAGCTCGTCATCGAGCAGGTGGCCCGCTACTTCGTACCGGTTGCGCTCGTGACGTCCGGCCTCGTCTGGTACATGGCGTCCTCGACCAACAGCGAAGAAGCGGTGCTCCGCGCGATCACCGTGCTCATCGCGGTCTGCCCGGCGGCCCTGCTCATCGCCGGCCCGATCACCATGACCTGCGCGTTCACCGCCGCGGCTCGTCTCGGCATCATGATCAAGCAGAGCCAGTATCTCGAAGCCGCCTCGAACTGCGACACCTTCGTGTTCGACAAGACCGGCACGATGACCACCGGCAAGTTCGCGGTCTCGCGTCTCGCGCCCGCGGAGGGTGTGAACGGTGCCGAGTTGCTCAAGGCCGCGGCCGACGCCGAGCAGGCCTCGAACCACCCGCTCGCACGATCGATCATGCACACCGCCCAGCAGGCGAAGATCACTCCCGCCGGAGGCGTGCAGGCGGAGGAGATCCACGGCGCCGGTGTCCGCGCCAGGACCGACTCCGGCGAGATCCTCGCCGGTCGCCCGAACTGGCTGATGGAGGTCTACCCGGCCATCGCCGACGGGATCGCCAAGGTCGAGGAGCAGATCGAGGGCATGTCGGGCGTGCACGTCGTAAAGGACGGTCGCTACCTCGGCGCGGTCGGCCTCGAAGACCGCCTGCGCTACAACACCAAGGGCGTCGTCGAGAAACTCCGCGAGCTCGGCTCGCGCAGCATCGTGCTGATGACCGGCGACCGCTTCGCCGTCGCCAAGCGCGTCGGAAAGACCGTAAAGGTCGACCGGATCGAGGCCGAGTGCCTGCCCGAAGACAAGCACCGCCTGGTGCGTCAGATGACCGCCGACGGCAAACGCGTGCTGATGGTCGGCGACGGCATCAACGACGGCCCGTCGCTCGCCGCGGCGGATGTCGGCGTCGCCATGGGCCTGCACGGCTCGGACATCGCGACCAACTCGGCGGGCATCGCCCTGATGACCGACGACATCTCGCGCGTGCCCTTCCTCGTGATGCTCGCCCGTCGCAGCCGCGTGATCACCGTGCAGAACGTGATCATCGCCGTCATCGGCGCGATCATCGGTCTGGTGCTCGCGGCGTCGGGCGTGTTCACCGCGATCAAGCTCGGCGTCATCGGCGCCGCGGTGTTCCACTTCATCCCCGAGATCCTGGTGCTGCTCAACAGCGCCCGCCTGCTCCGCTTCGGCGAAGAGTTCTCCGAGCAGGAAGGCTTCCAGACCGCGGGCAGCGGTTCGGGTACGCCCGCTGCGCCGACGAAGGCCGCTCCTTCGGCCAAGCCGAAGCTCGCCGCCGCGACGAACTGAGCCAGCTCCGGATTCTCCGCACGGACGCCGCCCCATCGGGCGGCGTTTTGCTGCGCGGGTCTCGAACGGGTAAAAACGCAGCGGTCGCGACAACGCTCGCGCGGAAGGAGAACCCATGGACGCCGACGACGCCGCCCACGGTCCCAGCAGGCCCATCGAGCACGCCGAGGACTACATCGAGAAGCACGCGCACCAGCATTTCGAGACGATGGTCGAGAGCGTCGGTGTGAAGAAGTTCGCTGGCGGCATCGGGCTTTCGACCCGGCAGATCAACCGCATCCTTGCCGGGGCGCAGCCGAACCCGGTGAACCGTCTGGTGAAGTGCATCCAGTCCTCAACACCGGAAACCGGCGACGCCGTGCTGGACTTCCTGTGCAAGGAAGCGGGCGGTCACTTCATCCGCGACGAGAGCGGGCTGGACTCAGCCGCGCTGAACGCTGTGAAGGAATGCGCCGAGGCGATCGCGGCGATCAGTGACGGGCGCATCCGACCGGTCGACGAAAAGGAGATCCGCGAAGCCATCGCCGCCCTGCTCGCGCTGAGCCGGGTGATCCGGAAGATGCGTGAGTCGGGGCATCAGGGGGATCTGGAGATCCCGCTCCGCTAGCGGACTCAAAACCAAAGCGGCCCGGAGCTTGGAGGCCCCGGGTCGCCGGAGGAGAGGAGAGGGAGAGAGCGATTTCCGGCGTCGGCCTGTGCCTTCCGACGCCGGGGGATTGGAGAGAGCTTCGCTCATCCCTATCACCACAACGATACGGATCGTGTCCGCGTTGGGTTCGACCAAAGCGCAAGAACCACGCAAAACTCGCAGGTTCTGAGGTCTACCAAGTCCTTGGTAGACGGTGGTTTAGGCGATGGTGTCGTCGAGCTGGGACGCCCGATCCAGCGAGCGGTTGCGGGCGATGATGCGGATTTCGAGCTCGTCATCGTCTTCGGGGATCAGCGCGTCGAGTTCCCGCCCGATCCGGGTCGCCAGATCGAGAAACATGAGCGAGATCGGTCCCAGGCGCAGCGACAGGTTTGGGCGGATCGGGACATCCCCGTCCAGCGGGGCGTCGTTGATGAACGAGCCGTGGGTCGAGCCCAGATCGCGGTAGACCCACTGGCCGTCGTCGATGAGTTCGAGTTCGCCGTGTTTTCTCGAAACCGCCGCGTTGTGCAGCCGGAAATCGCAGTCGCGACCACGCCCGATCCGAACCAACTTCTGCCCCGTCAGTTCAAGCCGACCGAGGACCGTGGATTGCCTGTCGCGGGCGATGATCTCGAACATGGACGAACCCTTTCCGGTGGGTGTCTCTCTCCCTCCGGCGGCCGGGAAACCCCGACCTCTTCAGATGCATCGTACTGCCACCGGTTCGAAATCCAAAGAAAACCCGGCGACCCGAGCGATGAACACCCACAATACTACAGGAAAACGATCGGCTCAGGCCTTCGCGGGGTCCACGCTCTCGACGATCAACTCGACGATCCGATCCGGAGAGAGCCCTTCCGCCGCGGCGGTGTAGTTCAGGACCAGTCGGTGGCGAAGCACCGGCGAAGCGACCCGCTGGATATGGGCGACGCCGGGCGCGGGTGCTCCCTCCAAGGCCGCGAGGCAGCGGGCGCTGAGAAGCATGGCTTGACCGGCGCGAGGGCCTGCACCCCAGGCGATGTACGGCTGCACGCGCGCTGGGCAGGTGGAATCGTTCGGCCTCGTCGCCCGGACGAGGTCCACGGCGTACTCGACCACGTGCTCCGGGACCGGGATGCGCTTGATCGCGGTACGGACGGAACGGAGTTCCTCGATGGTGAACATCGGCTTGATGTCGTCGAGCTGGTCGGTCTCGACCTCGCCGCGAGACACGATCAGTCGCTCCTCGGCGGCCTTGGGGTACTCCATGACCAGACTCAGCATGAAGCGGTCGAGCTGCGCTTCGGGCAGCGGGTAGGTACCGTCCTGCTCGATGGGGTTCTGCGTCGCGAGCACAATGAACGGGCGCTCGAGCGGGCGGGTCTCGCCGGCGACGGACACCTGGCGCTCGGCCATGGCTTCGAGCAGCGCCGCCTGCGTCTTGGGCGGCGTGCGGTTGATCTCGTCCGCCAGCAGGATGTTCGTGAAGATCGGTCCGGGAATGAATCGCATCGACCGGTCCCCGGTGGCCGGGTCGGTCTGGATGACCTCCGTACCGAGGATGTCGGCCGGCATCATGTCCGGCGTGAACTGGATGCGCCGCGTGTCCAGCCCGAGGGCGTGGGCGAGGCATCGGGCGAGCAGGGTTTTGGCGAGTCCGGGCACGCCGATCAACAGCGCGTGCCCCTGGCACAGCGCGGCGACCAGCAGCAGGTCGATCGTCTGCTCCTGCCCGACGATGACCGGGCGCAGCGCGCTGATCAGTTCGCTGCGTTTGCGCTCGAGCGAATCGATCAACGCGAGGGCCGCCTCATCGGCTTCGTTCTGGGACCGGGCGTGTTTGGCGAAATCGGCATCGGGGCTCTGGCTCATGACCGGAAGATCCTAGCGGTTTCCGGACGGTCCGAAAGCGATGCCCCACCACGGCGAGCAGGTTGCCCATCGTGCACGGGCGTTGCGGACGGTGTAACCGGTGCGGTGTGCCTGTTCGTCCGTGTCGGCGCAGTCGGCGGGAGGACGCCGGGAAATCCCTCGCACGGGTCCAACCGTGCTCGCGGAACGCCGAATGAACAAGCGTCGGGCGATTGGATGCCCGGAGTGCAGGAGGCCCAATGGCGGTACGACTCGGTGAAATCCTGGTGCAGCAAGGGCTGCTGAGCGAAGAGCAGGTGAGCGAGATCCTTCGCCACCAACGCTCGACTTCGCGCCCGTTCGGGGCTCTCGCGGAAGACCTGTTCGGCGTGACCGAGCAGCAGGTCGAACTCGCGTGGGCCATGCAGTACGAGAACATCTCGCAGCGGGTCGACCCGACCGCCGAGGCCATCTGCAAGGATGCTCTGCTCGCGGTGTCGCGCCGGCAGGCCTGGCAGTTCCGCGTCATGCCGCTCCGCTTCGAGGACGGCGAGCTGATTGTCGCGACCACCGCGGAGCACCTCGCCCGCGCGCTGCGCTTCGCCTCACGATGCCTCGCGGTGCCGTGCTACTTCGTCATCGCCGAGGCCGACCGCCTGGGCGAAGCCCTCGCCGAGCACTTCCCGATGGGCGGGCTCGGCAAGGAAGCCGTCGCCTCGCCGATCCGCGCGATCGAAGATCGGGCCGCCTGAGCATCGACATCGCGATAGCCCAAAGAAAAACGCCCGGGCCAGCGGCTCCGGGCGTGATTTGTTTCTCGGGCGATCCGTGCTCAGACCAGCGCGGGTGAGATCTTCTCGATCGCGGCCTTCAGGTCGGCGACCTTGTCGGTCTTCTCCCAGGTGAAGGTGTCAAATTTCTTCTTCGAGCCGTCACGCATCGTCACCTCGACGCTGCCGGGCTGGCGGCCGAAATGGCCGTGCCGGGCGGTCGGGCTGAAGATCGGGTTCGACAGGCCCAGCGACTTGATGATGTTGCGGGGCGTGAGCTTGAAGACCTCACGGACCGCCTGCTCGATGGCCTCGTGCGGGTACTTGCCGGTGCCGAAGGTGTCCACGTGGATGGAGGTCGGCTCGGGCACGCCGATGGCGTAAGAGAGCTGAATCTCGCACTCGTCGGCGAGTTCAGCCGCGACGATGTTCTTGGCGATGTAGCGGGCCATGTATGCCGCGGAGCGGTCGACCTTGGTCGAGTCCTTGCCGGAGAAGGCGCCGCCGCCGTGACGGCCGCGACCGCCGTAGGTGTCCACGATGATCTTGCGACCGGTCAGGCCGACGTCGCCGTGGGGGCCGCCGATCTCGAACTTGCCGGTCGGGTTCACGTGGATCACACGAGGGTCGGAGTCGAAGCCGTGCTCCTTGAGCACGGGCATGATGATGTGCTCGATGACCTGCTTCTTGAGCTCGGCCTGCTGCGTCTTCAGCGACGCGGCGTCGGAACCCGACCACTTCGGGCCGTGCTGCGTCGAGAGCACCACGGTGTCGATTGCGGTCGGCTTGCGCGTCTCGATGTCGTACTTCACCGTGACCTGGCTCTTTGCGTCCGGGCGGAGCTGCTCGATGATGCCCTGCTCGCGGACCTCGGCGTGGCGCTCGACCAAGCGGTGCGAGAGCTGGATCGGCAGCGGCATCAGCGCCTCGGTCTCGCGGCAGGCGAAGCCGAACATCATGCCCTGGTCGCCCGCGCCCTCTTCGCCCTTGTCGGCCTCGTCGACGCCCATCGCGATGTCGGTGGACTGGTTCTTGATGGAGGTCATGACGGCGCAGGACACGTGGTCGAAGGCCATCGCGCCGTCGGTGTAGCCGATCCGCTTGATCACGTCGCGCACGATGTCGGGGATCTCGACGTACGCCTCGGTCCGGACCTCGCCGGCGACGACGGCCATACCGGTGGACACCATCGTCTCGCACGCGACGCGCGAGTTGGGGTCCTGCGCGAGCATCGCGTCGAGGACGGCGTCGGAAATCTGATCGGCGACCTTGTCGGGGTGGCCCATCGAAACGGATTCAGAAGTAAACAGGTAGCTCGACATCGCGGAGGCGACTCCTCGTCGGAAGGGAAAGAACGGCTCGGAAGCAGGCCCGAACGCCACGCGCACAGGCAGCCACACAGTCTATGGCTCCGCCGACGCCCCTTCAACGACGGGAGATAGCGTGTTCAGGGGCGATTCGGGCGGCAATCGCCGAATCTGAACCGCCGATATGCCCGACGCGTACCACAGCGGCGTCGCAGGGCGCTTCGGAGGAGCCGGCGTGAGGAAATGGGTCATCGGCGTGTTCGTATGCTGGCTCACGCTCACGGTGATCGCCGTGCCGACCCGACAAAGGCCAGTCGACCGTTCCGGCGCTGGCGGTGCGCCGTCCGGCGCCCGGGTCGTCCTCAACAACTCGCTCGACACCCTCGCCTCGCCCGCCCTGGGGGCGGTTCATGTCCTGCAGCGCTACGACCTGCTCAAGACCGCCCACGGCACGGCGTTCGTCTACGGGGCGGGCCTGACCGTTCCGTTCGGGGCGGTCCTCGTCCTGCTGGTCGTCCGGTGGCGCCTGCACCATCGCACTCGGAGGACGCGCGCCCATGCCGATCCCCCGGATCTGGCACGCCGACGCCTGCTCATTGACGGTGCCGCTATCGGTGCCGGCCTCGCGATGGCCTCGACCCCGGTCTACGCCGCGGCGATCGAGCCCAACACGATCACGGTCCGTCGCTATCGCGTGCCGATCAAGGGCCTGCCCGGATCGCTCGACGGCCTGCGCATCGTGCAGATCAGCGACACGCACCTCGGCCCGCGCGTGCACGAGTCGCACATCGCCGCTTCGGTCCGGATCGCGCTCGAGCAGCGGCCCGACGTCGTCGCGCTCACCGGCGATTACGTCCACGACGGCCCGGCCGGCATCGATCGCGCTGCGGAACTGTTCGAGCCGCTGACGAGCGACTCTGGCGTGATCGGCGTCGTCGGCGTGCTCGGCAACCACGACTGGTACGCCGACGGCCCGCGCATGCGCGATGCCCTGCGCGCCATCGGCGTGCGCATGGTCGACAACGACCGCGTCTTCCTCAGTGCGTCCTCGCGCTCGCTCGCATCGTCGCCCCCGGCTCGTCCGGACGATGCCCTCTGCTTCGTCGGCCTCGGCGACCTGCTCACCCACACCGTCGAGCCGGCCCGCGCATTCAGCGGGATCGACCCGGACACACCCCGCGTGCTGCTCGCCCACGTCCCCGACACGCTCGAACTGCCCGGCGTCCGCGCCCCGGACGGCCCGCGCATCGACCTCGCCCTCAGCGGGCACACCCACGGCGGCCAGATCCGCGTCCCGCTGCTCGGCACCCCGGGCGTTCCGAGCCAGTACGGTCAGCGCTACGCCGGCGGATTGATCGACGCTTCGATCGCCGCGACCGCCTGCCCGGCCGTGGTCTCACGCGGCATCGGCGTGAGCATCGTGCCCGTGCGGTTCGGCGTGCCGCCGGAGGTGGTGGTCATCGAACTCTCTACAGAAATTTGATCCCTCCGCAATCGACGAGGCACTTTCCCGTTCTGCAGCTGATACACAGCTCGCCCACGGAGAGAGACCCCATGCACCGCTTCCGATCATCGCTTGTTATCGCCACTGTCTGCGCCGCCAGTTCCGCAAGCTTTGGCGTGCCGACGCACGACGACCTCGTCTACGCCATCGTCGGCGGGCAGCCGCTGCATCTCGACCTGTACCTCCCGGCCGAGGCCGGGCCGGACGGCGCACCGCTCGTCGTGTTCATCCACGGCGGCGGCTGGCAGAACGGGACGCACAACAACCTGCCGTTTGTGTTGCGCCAGGCCGCCAAGGACCACGGCACCGCGGTCGCCTCGGTGCAGTACCGGCTCACCAGCCAGGCCGGGCAGTGGGGCGGCGAGAGCGTGGTTTTCCCCGCGCAGATCCACGATGTGAAAGCCGCGATCCGCTTCCTGCGAGCGAACGCCGATGCCTATGACCTCGACGACGATCGCATCATCACCTGGGGCTCATCCGCGGGTGCACACCTCGCGCTGCTCGCCGCACTCGCCGGTGAAGAGGCCGGCCTCGAGGGCGAGGTCGGCGATCACGACGGCGTCAGCACCGATGTCATCGGCGCGGTCTCGCTATTCGGCCCGACCAACCTGCTCACCATGAACGACGATGTCGTCACGCCGCCCGGCACGAAGATCGACCACGACTCGTTCAACTCCCCCGAGTCGCGCCTGCTCGGCTGGTCGAAACCCGGCCAGGGCATCGCCGACATCAAGGCGAACCTCGACAACCCGAATGCGCCGTACCCGTCGCTGGTCGAGCTGGCCAACAGCGCGAGCCCCGAGCATCACGCCGACGCGGCCGACCCGCCCGTCCTGATGATCCACGGCACCGAAGACGCCGTCGTCGCCGCGAAACAATCGATGCGTCTGCAGACCACACTGCGCCGCCTCGGTGTCGATGCCCAACTCGAATCGGTCTTCGGCGGCGGACACGGCCAGGGCTTCGGCGCACACGAGCACGACCTCTCGCTCCGTTGGGCGATCGACCGTTTCACGGAAGCCGCGAACGATCAGAACGCGTGCGGGAGTGACATCAACGGCAGCGGCATCGTGGACCTCGCCGACCTGAACGCCGTGCTCGCGGCGTTCGGGCAGGTGTGCCCCTAGCCCTTAAACATCCAGCTGCTTCACCTCAAGCGCATGCTTCTCGATGTAGTTCCGGCGCTGCTCGACGTTCTCGCCCATCAGCGTCGTGAACAGCTCGTCGGCCGCCTCGCCCTGGTCCCACGTGACGCGCATCAGCGTGCGCTTCTCGAAGTCCATCGTGGTCTCCCAGAGCTGCTCGGGGTCCATCTCGCCCAGACCCTTGAACCGCTTGACCTCCATGCCGCGACGACCGAGGTCGCGCAGGGTCGCGAGGATGTCGGGGATCGACGCCGCCTCGATGGTCTTCGAAGCCGGTGAGTCGCTGGCCCCTTCGTCGCCCTCGTCGTCCGACTCGTCGTCGGCGCTCTTGGCGCTCTGCTTCTTCTGCATCGCCCAGGCGTACTTGGTCGGCAGCTTCTCGCCGGTGACCGCTTCCTCCTGCACGAGGCCGTAGTCGTCGATGTCGATCGCCATCTCGGCGAGCTGATCGATGATCGGGGCGATTTCCTTGTTCTCGTGCAGTTCGCGCACCGTCGCCAGCGGCTTGTCGTCGCTCTCGAGCGGCGCGGCGCGACCGTTCGACTCGGCGTCCGCCTTCGCGGCGAGCGCATCCTCTTCGGGCATCAGGCCCTTCTCCTGGATGATCGTCCGCGCCTGCTCATCCGACCACGCGAACGCGTCGGCGCCGCGCCAGGTGATCCGGTGGCTCGGCAGTCGATCCTCGCCCTTGGGGTCGCGACCGCGCGCGTCCAGCAGATCGAGGAAGCGCACGCCGCGGCGCTCGGAGACCTCGATCAGTTCACCGAGGCGGCGGAGCAGTTTCACGGCCTTGGTCAGCTCGTCGCCCTCGATCGTGCGCACGACCTTCGGCTTGGCCTCGATGACCTCGCCGGACTCCTCGATCAGTTCGATCTCGCGGACCTGCAGCGTGGCGCCGTCGGTGCCGAGGCTGATGAGCACGTCGTCCATCTGGCGCTCGTTGATCACGTACTGGCTCTTGCGATTGCGCGTGACCTGGTACAGCGGCGGCTGGGCGATGAAGATCTTGCCCCGACGGATCAGTTCGGGCATCTGGCGGAAGAAGAAGGTCAGCAGCAGCGTGCGGATGTGCGAACCGTCGACGTCGGCGTCGGTCATGATGATGATCCGGCCGTAACGCAGGCGGCTGATGTCGAAGTCAGAGCCGATGCCGCACTTGAGCGCCGCGATGAGCGTGCGGATCTCCTCGAACGCCAGCACCTTGTCGAGGCGAGCTTTCTCGACGTTCAGCAGCTTGCCCCGGAGCGGCAGGATGGCCTGCGTCTCCACGTTGCGACCCTGCGTCGCCGAACCGCCCGCGGAATCGCCTTCGACGATGAACATCTCCGAGCGATCGACGTCCTTGGTGGTGCAGTCGCGCAGCTTGTGGGGCATGGAGCCGCTCTCGAGCGCGCTCTTGCGCCTCGTGAGGTCGCGGGCCTTGCGGGCCGCCTCGCGTGCCTGGGCCGCGGTGATGCCCTTCATGCAGATCTTCTTGGCCTCGGAAGGGTGCTCCTCGAGCCAGGTCTGCAGCTTGTCGCCGACGATCGCGCTGACGAAGCCCTCGACCTCGGTGTTGCGCAGCTTGCCCTTGGTCTGACCCTCGAACTGCGGGTCGGGCAGTTTGACGCTGATGACCGCCGCGAGCCCTTCGCGCCAATCGTCGCCGGAGGGCACCGGGTCCTTGGCTTTGATGAGGTTCGCGCTCTTGATGTAGTTGTTCAGCGTGCGCGTGAGCGCGGTCTTGAAGCCCGAGAGGTGCGTGCCGCCGTCGACCGTGCGGATGTTGTTGGCGAAGCACAGCATCAGTTCGGAGTACGAGTCGTTGAACTGGAAGGCGACCTCGAGCGACAGCCCCGAGTCCTCGTTCTCTCCGGCGATGTGCACGATCTCGTGCAGCGTGCCCTTGTTGGCGTTGATGTGCTCGACATACTCGAACAGACCGCGATCGAAGCGGTAGGACTCGTCCTTGGGCTTGCCGTCGGCGCCGACGCGCTCGTCGACGATGCGGATGTTCGTGCCGGGGTTCAGGTACGCCAGTTCGCGCAGGCGGTGGCTGAGCGTGGCGAAGTTCCACTCGGTGTCCGGGAAAATCTGGGAGTCGGGCTTGAAGGTGACGGTCGTGCCCGACTGGCGCGACGCGTCAGGGGAGATCTCACCGATCACGTGCAGCGGTTCGGTGGTGACGCCGCGCGTGAAGCCGATCTTGTGGACCTGCCCGTCGCGATGGATCTCGACGATCAGGCGCTCCGAGAGCGCGTTCACGCAGGAGATGCCCACGCCGTGCAGGCCGCCGGACACTTTGTACGCCGAGTTCTCTTCGCCGAACTTGCCGCCGGCGTGGAGCACGGTCATGACCAGTTCGACCGCCGGCTTGCCGTTGTAGATCGGGTTGTCGTGCTTCTTGATCTCGACGGGGATGCCCACGCCGTCGTCAGAGACGCTCAGCGAGCCGTCGGCGTGGACGCGGACGGTCACGGTCGTGGCGCGACCGGCCATGCACTCGTCGATCGAGTTGTCGACCGCCTCCCAGCAGAGGTGGTGCAGGCCCGCGAGACCCGTGTCACCGATGTACATGCCCGGGCGTTTTCGCACCGCCTCGAGGCCTTCGAGGATACGGATCTGGTCGGCACCGTAGTCGGTCTTCTTCACCGGAGCGGGGGTGGAGGACGGCTTGGCGTTGGTCGCGGCGTCGGATTCGGCCATAGGGGCAGACAACTCTCGTCGTGGGTCGCAGGAGGCTCCGCTTAGCGCGGGCGACGAGCCCGGTCCGGGCTCGTCGCGATCGCCGGACTCGCGTCCGCGATAGCCCCGTGATTATAGCGGATTTCAGGGTTTTCCGGGTCGAACCGAGCGCGCAGACAGCCCACCAAAGCCGGCTGTCTGTAAGAAACATATTAGGGTATCGCCGTTGGACCCGGATTCTCGGCGATCAGGGCTGGATCATTACCGTCGACACTTCAGGAACCAGCAGGTCGTAGATCAGTTCGATGTCCGGCCTGAGCATGCGCACGCAGCCCATGGACATCTGCTCGCCGATGGAGTTCGGTTCGATGGTCCCGTGCAGCCCGATACCCTCTTCGATCTCGGTGTTCGCGTCCGTGCCGCGGATGCCGATCCACCGGTTCCCGATGGGGTTCTCGGGGTCGCCGGCGGCAAAGCGCTCGCCGGTGCGCGGGTTGACCCACGCGGGGTCGATCAGTTTCGAGTTCGACCGGACCACCCAGGAGCCGACCGGGGTGGAGTCGTACTCGCCCAGGCCGACGCTGAACGAGCCGAGGTAGAGCCGGTTGCCGGCCGAGTCGCGGAAGTCGGAGTACAGATCAAGGCGATAAGCGGCCTTGGAAATCACCGCGTGGAACGGGCCGCGAAGGAGCTTCAGAGTCTGCCCGACGCGGATCCGATTCGCCGAGACGCCGTTGATGCGCTCGATGAGCATCCACTCCACATCCAGCCCCTCGCGCCGGACGATCGTGCTCAGGAGGTCGCCGCTCTGGACGGTGTACTCGCTGGCCATCTCGTCGCCGGCAACGACCCGGCGCGAGAAGGTGATCTCCTTGGCCATGTCGCCGAGCTTGGTGCGCATGATCGCGCGGTCGGCGGCGGCCGACCGCGGGTGGTGCAGGGCCCGGTTGTAGGCGTCGCGCGCTTGGATCACGCGGCCCTCGCCCATCAGGTCATCCCCGGAGGCGATCAGCGACTGCACCTGCGCATCGCGACCCGGACGCGCGACCGGGTCCGACGCGGGACGCTCAGGCTGAGCAGCGGGGGGCGTCTGCTTCGGGGCCGTTTCCGGCACCGCGATGGGGTCGGGCGTGGTCGAGCGATCGTTGCCGGCGTTGGTCGGCTGGCCCATGACGAGGTCGCGCGTGCCGGAGTTGTTTGGGTCGGGCGTCGTGCCGATGTTCGTGGCGCTCAGCGGGCGGCTGACCGGGCGTTCGTCGGCGTCCGAGGGCGAGCTGCCCTGCTCGCGCGAGGTGTCCGTGTTGCCGGCGACCGGGTCGGTGGGCTGCTCCTCGCCTCCCCATTGCCAGAAGTAGATCGCCGTGAGACCGCCGATGAGGATCAGGATCGCGAAGATCAGACGCGCGCGACCGCGCCGAGGTCGACGGCGGCTCACCGTGAAGCGGGGGCCGTAGGACGGGTTGCGGCTGCGAGCGGACTGAGAAGGCAGGGCCATGATCGAGCACTCCTGCATCGAGGTAGGGGGTGGTGGAGGCAGGGAATCGAGCACGCAGCGCCGTTGGCGCGCAGCACTCCGTGATACCGAATGGTATCGGCTCGCGCTGCGATCCGACGCGAGCGATCACGCGCCCGTCGTCACGCAGGGGAACACCCCCGATTCCGTCACCAGCGTGTCCACACGCCGGTCGTGCGCTTCCGTTGGCACGCGAACAACGAGCTGGCGATCGAAGCACACGCCGATCAGATGTGGAGCGCGCGCTGATGCGTCCAGCGGTGCGAGGAATCGATCATAGAAGCCCGCACCACGCCCCAGGCGCGCGCCGGAGCGGTCGAACGCCAGCCCCGGCACGAGCACGGCGTCGAGTTGCTCGAGGTCGATCGGCTCGCCGTGCGCCGGCTCGGGCACGCCGAACCGTCGCGCCACGAGGTCGCGCGAGCGATCGACGCGCTCCGAGCGTGGGAGCAGCCACGCACGCATCGTCCGGTTGTCCCAGTCAATCCTCGGAAGGGCCAGCACGCCCCGTGCGATCAACTCGTCGTGAAGCGAGCCGAGATCGATCTCCTCGATCCGCTCGACACCCGCATCGGCGCGCCGGATGGGCGCGAACGAAAGGACCGGCCGGTTGAGATCCGTAAGCAGTCGTTCGAGGTGGCTGCAGACGGAGAGCGACGACGCCACGGCGTCCGAATGCTCCGTCCCGCGCAACTGCTCGCGCATCACCCGGCGGAGGCCGGATTTCGTGTTCATCTCAGATGATGGCTTTTCGGCGCTCATGATCGATCGTCCCGGCTCTGTGTCAGCGTCTGCGCTCATGAAAGCGGTATTGTCTCGGCATGGATGCCGACGCCGCTCTGCTCGTCCGACCCGCGCACTTCCACATTGTGCTGCACCAGCCGGAGATCCCCAACAATACCGGGAACATCGGACGCACCTGCGTCGCAACGGGCTGCGCCCTGCACCTGGTCCACCCGCTCGGTTTCGATACCGACGAGAAGGCCTGTCGCCGCGCCGGCCTGGACTACTGGCCCCGGCTCGGGGTCCGGGAGCACACCGACTGGGACGCCTGCGTCGAGGCTTTGGGCGAACGCGCCACGCCGCGCCTTTGGCTGCTTTCCACCCGAGCCACGCGCTGCGTGTGGGACGCCGACCTGCGATTGGGGGACGCGCTGGTCTTCGGCCGGGAGACCACCGGCCTGCCGGACGAAATCCTCAGTCGTTATCCGGACCGGGGCCTGCGACTGCCGATGATGCCCGGCGAGCGGAGCCTGAATCAAGCCGTCTCGGTGTGCGCGGTCGTCTACGAGGGGCTTCGGCAGGCTCGATCGCGCGGCGACATCCGGCTCGATCCGCAGCTGCGGCTCCACCCCGAATGTAGGGAATAAGTCGCCCAACTCGGTTATCGGTCGCGTTTGGGTCCGATCAGGGTCGAATCGCCCTAAGTCAATGCAGTTTCGAGGCTTAGGTGCCCAAAAATTTGATGACGGCGCGTGACGTCGGGCAATTCCTGCGCATGCTTGAGGTGCACAGGTGATGAGGTTTCATCCCGGTAAGCGCGGCCCCGCACAGGGGGTCGGCCCATCGGGTGGAGTCCCGTCTCAGACAACGGAAGAGAGATGATCAGATGACACGCACCATGATTGCGACCGCTATCGCATTGCCCCTTCTCGTGGCGGGCTCGGCTTCAGCCGGCATCGCCGACTACTCGGGCCAACTCGAACTCGTCCCCCAGACCGAGGCACCGATCTCGTTCAAGTGGGGCGACATGGCCAGCGACGAGCACATGGCGCTGTACGTCGAAACCACGGGCCACACGCTGGACAGCGCTCTTATGGCCGACATCCCGGGCAACGACGGGACCTACCACCGTTTCGCCCGACCCGCTCAGCCCTTCGCCATCCCCGCGGGCACCTCGATCGACAGCTACTTCATCCATCAGGAACTCGTCGGCAACGACTACAACAAGTTCGGTTCGATGGAATTCACGATCACCTTCGAGCAGCCGATCCTCGGCCTTATTGTCGGCGGCGACTGGCACGACGGCACGCTCTACCGGACGACGCTCGATAACTCGGACTTCCTCGCTGGCCCCAGCGTCCTGCACACCAAAAACGCCGACAACCGTCGTCGCGGCGCTCTGGAGGGCCTCGCTCACGCCGAGTTCCTCACGATCTCGGACGACGGCTACACGCTCAGTGGGTCGCTGCACTCACGCTCGATCCATGTGGATAATGTCCGTGTGATCACGCAGGGCTCGGTGATTCCGACTCCCGGCGCCGCCGCGCTCCTCGGACTCGCGGGCATGCTCGGCGTCTCCCGTCGTCGCAAGGCGTAACCCGCCGCCCTCAGACTTCCGCAGACTCCAGGCCCGTCCGCCAGAGGCGGATCCTTGGGGTGTCTCCAACCGCTCGGCCCACGCGCCGGCGGTTGGCTGTTTTTGCGCGTGACACGGTCAACCCCCTCATGAGGGCAGGTATTTGGGCAAACTTATCAGACAGAACGCCTTGTACATGGTCCGAAATGGCGTATCCTGTTGATGTACAGGAAGATCGGTTCGCTTCGCGATGGGCCCGCACAGCCTGTCCGAATATGCCGGTCAGAGTCAATTGGAAGAGAGATTTACCATGCATCGAGCATCCCTCGCGCTGGCTGCGTTCGCGGGTCTGGGCATCAGCGGTTCGGCGTTCGCCGGCATCCTGGCATGGTCCGGCCAGCTGCAACTCGTCGGCGACGCCGAGACCCCGATTTCGTTCGAGTACGGCCAGATGGCCAGCAACGAGCACATGGCGCTCTACGTCGAGTCCGTTGGCCACACCCTCGACGAAGGCCTCATGGCCGACATCCCGGGTGAGGCCGACACCTACACGCGGTTCAATCGCCCAGCCCAACCGTTCGAGATCGAAGCGGGCACGTTCATCGACAGTTTCTTCATCCATCAGGACCTCGTCGGCAACAACCCGAACTTCGGTCTGCTTATGAGCTTCTCGATCACCTTCGACCAGCCGATTCTCGGGCTCATCGTTGGTGGCGACTGGGCGGACGCTTCGCTGTTCCGCACGACGCTCGATGACTCGGACTTCCTCGGCGCGAACGCGTCGTACACCAAGAACAGCGACCTTCGTCGCCGCGGCAGCCTTGAGGGCTCGTCCGCCGAGTTCCTCACGATCTCCGCCGACGGGTACACCCTCACCGGTGCGCTGCACGCGACCGGCGTCCATGTCGACAATGTGCGCATCATCACCGAGAGCGCGATCATCCCGACGCCGGGTGCGACCGCTCTTCTCGGCCTCGCCGGCCTGCTGATGTACCGTCGCCGTCGCGCCTAACGACTTCTCTTGCCCTCTCTCGCCCACGGCGGTCTTCGCCGTGGTTTACAAAAAAACCGCCGCTCCCTCGGGATCGGCGGTTTTTTCCTTTGCTGGTTGAGCTGGCTGCTCAGGCGTTGAGTTTCGCGCAGGTCTCGGCGAGGGTTCGACCGAGGTTCATCACCGTGGTGCGCTGCTTCTCGTCGGTCAGATTGCCTTGATCGTCGAACAGGTTGCCGGCCCCGCCCATCGCGTGCTGCTGGGGGATGACGTGGACGCGGATGCCGCCAAGCAGCGAGCGCAGGTGGATGAGCCCGCGGATGCCGCCGAGCCCGCCGGGCGAGGCGGACATGATGCACCACGCCTTGTTGCCGAACGCTTCGAGCGGCTCGTCGTCGCCGAGCGGGCGGCTGACCCAGTCGATGGCATTCTTCAGCGCTCCCGTCACGGACCCGTTGTACTCCGGTGAGGCGAGCAGCACGCCGTGGTGGCTCTTGAAGAGGTCCTTGAGCTTCTTGGCGTTCTCGGGCAGGCCGCTCGCGGCTTCGAGGTCCTCGTCCATCAGCGGGAGCGGGTAGTCGCGAAGCGAGAACACTGTGACCTCGGCGCCGGCCTCGCGCGCCCCCTGCGCCGCGATGTTGACCATCTTCTGATTGAACGATTCGACGCGGAGCGATCCGGAAAAGGCGAGCAGTTTCGGCGTGGGCATTCGGGTCTCCAAGTAGACGAGCGGACTCTTCGTGACAGCAAAAAAACCGACCGAAGCGTAGCCCCGGTCGGTGTTCGTGTCACTTCGGTCTTTCGCGGGCTCCCGGTTCGATCAGGCCGGTGTCGCCGTCGCGGCATTCGGAAGCGGGAACTTCTCGCAGAGTTCACGGATCTCGCTCCGAACCTGCTCCGCGACCGACTCGTCGCCCTTGCTTTCGAGCACGCGATCGATGAACGACGCGACGGTGGTCATCTGCTCTTCCTTGAAGCCGCGCGTGGTCAGGGCGGGCGTGCCCAGGCGCAGGCCGCTGGTCTTCATGGGCGGGCGCGGGTCCTGCGGGATGCCGTTCTTGTTGCAGATGATGCCCGCGCCTTCGAGCCATTTCTCGGCGTCGGCGCCGGTCAGGTCGGCATCGCGTGTGCGCAGGTCGACGAGCATGAGGTGGTTGTCCGTGCCGCCCGAGGTGATGCGATAGCCGGCATCCATCAGCGCCATGGCGAGGGCGCGGGCGTTGGCCTTCACCTGCTGCTGGTAGTGCTTGAAGCTCGGCTGCAGCGCCTCGCCGAAGGCGACCGCCTTGGAGAGCACCACGTGCATCAGCGGGCCGCCCTGGGTGCCCGGGAACAGGGCTCTGTCGAACTTTTTGGCCAGGTCCTCGTCGTTGGTGAGGAACAGCCCGCCGCGAGGCCCGCGCAGGGTCTTGTGCGTGGTCGTGGTGACGACGTGGCAGTGGGGGAAGGGCGAGGGGTGCTCGCCCGCGGCGATGAGCCCCGCGATGTGCGCGATGTCGGCGTGCAGGATCGCGCCGCACTTGTCGGCGATCTGGCGGAAGCGTTCAAAGTCGATGACGCGCGGGTAGGCCGAGTAGCCGCACATCAGCAGCTTCGGCTTGTGCTCCATGCAGACGGCCTCGACCGCGTCGTAGTCGATGGTCTCGAAGGCCGGCGAGTTCTCATCACGGATCAGCGGGTAGTGGACCGGGTTGAACCACTTGCCGCTCATGTTGACCTTGAGCCCGTGGGAGAGGTGCCCGCCGTCGGACAGTTCGAGGCTCGCGAAGGTGTCGCCGGGATTCAGGTAGGCCAGGAACAGCGCGGCGTTGGCCTGCGCGCCCGAGTGGGGCTGCACGTTGGCGAAGTCGCAGCCGAAGAGTTTCTTGGCCCGGTCGCGCGCGAGCTCCTCGGCCTGATCGTGAAACTCGCAGCCGCCGTAGTACCGGCGCCCGGGGTAGCCCTCGGCGTATTTGTTGGTCATGCAGGTGCCCATGGCGTACATGACGGCCGGCGAGGCGTGGTTCTCGCTGGCGATCAGTTCCAGCGTGTGCTCCTGACGCTCTGACTCGCGAGCAAGGATGCCAGCGGCGTCGGCGTCCTGCGCGCGAATAAGGTCAGAGATCGCTTCGGAGATGTGCTCGTTGGCCATTGGGGTGCCTCTCTAACTGCAAGCGGAACAAAGATCGCGACCGCTGATGATACGGGGTTCGGATGCAGAGAACGACCGCGAACTCCACACTCCGTGTACCCGCCTGGCCGGTGCGCTCTACCATGTCCCCATGCCCGAAGCGCGTCAGCCCGATGTTCCCGAGCCGTTCTCGCCGATCCCCGAGGTTCTCGAGGACCTGCGCAACGGGAAAATGGTCATCCTCACCGACGACGAGGACCGCGAGAACGAGGGCGACCTGGTCATGGCGGCGGAGTTCATCACGCCCGAGGCCGTCACCTTCATGCTCCAGCACGCCATGGGCTACCTCTGCGTGTCGCTGCCCGAGGGCGACTGCGACCGGCTGCAGCTGCACGATCAGGCCCCGGTCAACACCTCCGTGCGCGGCACGCCGTTCACCGTCGCCATCGACGGGCACCCGCGCCACGGCTTCACCACCGGCGTCTCGGCCAGGGAGCGGGCCCGCACCATCCGGATGACCATCGACCCGCAGTACACCGCCGACGACTTTGTCCGCCCCGGGCACATCAACCCGCTCCGCTCCCGCGACGGCGGCGTGCTCGTGCGTATCGGTCAGACCGAGGGCTCGGTGGATCTCTGCAGGCTTGCGGGGCTCCGCGCCGCGGCGGTGATCATCGAGATCATGAAGCCCGACGGCGAGATGGCCCGCCTGCCCGATCTCGAAGTGTTCGCGCAGAAACACGACATGAAGATCTGCTCGGTCGCGCAGATTATTGAGCACCGGCTCACGAAGGAGCGCCTGGTCACGCGGATCGAGCCGCGATCGGGTACTCCCATCACCACCGATTTCGGGACCTTCAACCTCATCGCGTTCGACTCAGTGGTCGATCCGCAGCCGCAGCTCGCGCTGACGGTGGGTGGTGTGGGTGATCTGGATTCGTCGGGTCACGTGATCGAGCAGGACACCCCGACGCTGGTGCGCATGCATCGCCGGAACCTGCTGGGCGACATTTTTTCCCATCATCCCGACGGATCCGAGCACGCGAGCGCGCACGACCTGCGTGCCGCGATGCAGGCGATCCAGCGGGAAGGACGCGGCGCAATCGTGTACCTGCGCCCGGAGGGCGTGGGCGATGATTTCGTGCAGCGTTTGACCGCGATCGCGCGTCCGCGCAAGGCCGACAGCGACGATCCCGACCTCACGCGCCCGTCGAGCATCGCCGGCAACGCGATCCCGATGCACCAGCGCGAGTTCGGAATCGGGGGTCAGATTCTGCGCGAACTGGGTATTTCGCGCTTACGGCTGCTGACCAACCGTCCGAAAGAATTACCAGGCCTCGATGCTTTTGGGCTTGAGATCGATGAGCATGTTCCTCTACAGTGATGTCAGCAGAGTGCGCTGAATCGCGTGCACGATCTTGAGGAAGCCCGCTCCGAGTTTCCTCGACGCACGCGACCACACAGCACACGGAAGACCCCGGTGTTCTTCACCGGGGTTTTTCATTGCTCCGTTCGGTCAACAACGGCGATCACACTCCGTCGCCGGAGTCGCGGTCGCGGAACGACTCGACGCGGAACGAAGCGAAGCGCACCCGCTCCCGCACGGCGTACAGGTCCGAGAGCAGTCCCGGCGCGGGCGTGGTCTGCGGCGGGTCGGCGCTCAGATCGATCCGGCCCTGCGCATCGCGGGGGAGTTCTGCCAACGCGTCCAGCGCCGCTCGAAGCGGTGAATCGCTCGCGATCTCGTCCCGGAACCGCGCGGTCGCGATGTCCGGGTCGGTCGAAAGAATCACCGACGACGCGATCATGGCCTCCGCGACCGGCTGCGACGCCTCGCGCCACCGAGCCGTGTACCCGGTGCCGATGTCGAGCACGCCGAGGACAAGCCACGAAGCGCGCTGGACGTCTGCCGACCGCGCATCGAGCAAAGGCTCGACGATCGGCAAGGCCTCATCGCCGATGAGGCTCAGCGCGGTGAAGAGCCCGGTTGTGTCGCCGGTCGCGTCGGGGTCGTTCGACGCCGAGTCGGCGATCGCGCGGAAGGTCTCGAGGATCAGGTCGCGTTCCGTCTGTTCGGCAACATCCCAGACCAGCCCGTAGCCCGCGTCCCGCTGACCGGTCTGCAGCGCCAGATCAAGCTTCGTGATCGCTTCGCGCCGCTGCTCGGTATCGAGCGGATCCATGCGTACGGCGGCGATGATCGAGCGATAGAAGGTCAGCGGGGCGTGGTACGAAAGCGTGAACCACTCCGCTTCGCGCGGTTTGATCACTTCGTCGAACAATTGCGCGAGCGCAGCATCTGAAAAACCCACAGATGCATCCTCCAGCCGACGCTGGGCGCGCGGACTGTCGGAGAGCCGGCCGGCCTCGGTCATGTCACCATCGAACAGGTAGCCGATCGCCTGGCTCCGCGCCGCCGCGCTCGAGTCGCCGAGCTGGTCGACCATGGCGTTCAAGCGCTGGCGCTGCTGCACGGTCGAGATCGCGGTGTACACGGACAACACGAGCGCAAGACCGAGCACCAGCAGCCAGAGGCGCGACCCGCGCTGCCCGGTGTTCTCAATCAACTGGGCAGGAGACTGTCCCATCCGATGCCCTCCTTCGCACGGTCACGGTCGAAGTCCCACTCGTCCGCCAGAACGGCGTAGCCGAGACTGTCATGATAACCGAGGGCCTCGTTATCCCCGATAGAACCTGCGAAACGGTCCTGTTTCGTCCGTTGCTCGAGGCGCAGTCCAAGTTTCTCGCACACGCGGCGCGATGCCATGTTGGCGACCGCGTTGAAGACAACGATCCGCCGAAACCCCCAGCCACCCTCGCCCTGCGAACGCAGCGCGGCCGAGATCAGCGCAGCGGTGGACTCGGTACAGATGCCCGTGCCCCGCGCTGAAGAGTGCACCCAGTAGCCCACCTCCGCCTCCCGAACGCCCGGGCGGATCCGATGCAGACCGGTGCCGCCGAGCAGCCGACCCGTCTGCTTGTCGAAGGTGCCCATGACGAAGTCAGTGCTGTCGGGCTTCTCCCAGCCTCGGCGCGTCATCTCGATGAAGTACGCGCTGTCCGATTCGCACCGGTGATCCGTTTGCGCCCACACCATCCACGGCAGCAGGTTCGCCCGGTCGCCGTCCACGGCCTCGAACAGCGACGACGCATCGCCCGGTTCGTACATCCGCACCACCAGCCGCTCGGTCTCCACCCGCGTCGGGCGCGGTGTCGGAGGCGACCAGCGGTTCGGATCGCTCAGCAGCTTCAGCCACGCGTCCGGCGCCATGCGCCCGATCGGTCCGTTCTCTTCGCTCTTCCCGCTCATCGCTGGCTATGCTCCTCTTCCGCCTCCTCGCGGAAGCTGATCAGTATGCCCGACCCTACGCCACCATCCAAGCCGAATCTCTCCGGTCGCTACCAGCGTCAGACGCTGCTCTGCGATATCGGCGAGTCCGGCCAGGCCGCACTCGCCTCGTCGCGCGTGGTCATCCTCGGCT
>Ga0070727_10000662_pt1 | contig 41121 bp, 31 predicted proteins | sample tdAd472_FD_66722 | JGI IMG/M metagenome (GOLD analysis project Ga0070727, IMG submission 66722) | Marine sediment microbial communities from the Atlantic coast under amendment with organic carbon and nitrate - tdAd47.2 | ecosystem: Environmental > Aquatic > Marine > Coastal > Sediment | place... | reverse complement strand
CTAACCGTGCATCCTCGGCGTTTGTGGCAGCTCGCGTCGCAGGGTGTGGCACTCGCCGTTCGCAAACTGTTCGTGTCCCTCAACGCGAACGTGACGAAGCTCTTTGTCGACGGGATGTGCGGGACGGCCCTCGCTGGCGTGTTCGCGCCGTTCGCGGCGGGTGTCAACGCGTCGACGACAGTCTCGCGAGCGCTCAATCAGGCGGTCGCGTCACGGCTCGGCAAGCTGGCAGCGAACAACGACATGGCTGGCCTGCGGCGCTTGCTCGGCAAACTGCAGCTGCTGTATCTGGGGATGGGAGCAATCGGCATCGCCGCCGCCTGGCTGCTCGGGCATTTTGTCCTGAGTCTGCTCGTCCCGCCGGAAGTTGTCGAGTTCAGCCCGTTGCTGGTGATCGTGATCGCAGCCGTCGCGGTGCAGTACCAGGGCGGCATCCTGGACATGGCCCTGGTCGCGCTGCGTCGAGTCAACGTCCTCGTCCCCGTCTCCGGGGCGACCCTGCTGACAACCGTCGTCGGCTGCTGGCTGCTGATCCCAGAATTCAGCCTCGCCGGAGTCACCCTCGCCATGCTCGCCAGCCGCGTTGTTCGCGTTGTGATCCTGACCTGGTTCATTCGCCAGGAGATGGCTAGTCGCGACACCTGTCCGCGAACGCAAGCAGCCCCGAACTCGCTCGACCAGGCAGCGTGAACCTCGGATCGGCGATTGTTTCTTCATCGACAGCGTCGGCTTGTTCGGTATTTCAAGGTAGCGAAAGTCGCGCAGACTTTCGGTCGAAACTCCTGGCGAGTTTCGCTACGACGGCTATCGACGTCGCTGAACCACTTCGAGGGACCTCGCTTTCCGCCGTATCGAGCACTCGCTATATCGCTGCCCATGCCCAGTCAGATACGCCAGCAAGTGATTCAGGCCGCTCGGACGGTCGTCATCAAAATCGGGACCAGCGTCCTCGCCAACGATGACGATTCGCTCGACGTGTCGCGCATTGCGTCGATTGCCGAGCAGGTTTATCGCATCCGACAGTCGGGCCGGCAGGTCGTTGTCGTATCGAGCGGTGCGGTCGGAGCGGGCATCGGGCTGCTTGGTCTGAAAGAGCGGCCATCTGACCTGCCTCACCTGCAGGCGGCGGCCGCGGCCGGGCAGGCGCATCTGATTCGGCTTTACAACGACTGCCTGGAAACGCACGGTTACCGGGCGGCTCAGGTGCTGTTGACGGCGAACGACTTCCGCCATCGCGAGAGGTATCTCAATGTCCGCAACACGCTGAACACGCTGCTTGAGTACCCCGTCGTCCCGATTGTCAACGAGAACGACACGGTCAGCATCAGCGGAATTCAGTTCGGCGATAACGACGCGCTGGCGGGCATGGTCAACAACCTGTTCGACAGCTCGCTGCTGATTGTCCTGTCGGTAATCGACGGCCTGCTCGACGGCGAACCCGGCGACCCGAGCGCGAAGGTCATCCCGCTGGTCAAACAGTTTGACGATGACCTGCTCGGCCTGGCCCGTTCGACAAAGAGTCGTCGCGGCACGGGCGGGATGCGGACGAAGCTGGCTGCCGTGCGGCGAGTGACCGACGTCGGCGAGAACGTGATCATCGCGAACGGTCGCACGCCAGGCATTCTCGATCAGGTCATGGCGGGCGAGGAAACCGGGACGCTGTTTCTGGCTCACGACCGCAACGTGCCGGCCTGGAAGCGCTGGATCGGCTACACGATCGAACCGGCCGGCAGCATCCACGTCGACGCCGGCGCCCGCCGCGCCCTGACCGAACAGGGTCGCTCACTGCTGAGCATCGGCATCACGCGCGTCGAAGGGACGTTCGACAAGGGCGAACTGGTCTCGGTCATCGACCCGGACGGTGAGGAATTCGCCCGCGGCCTGACCAACTACAGCAACGGCCAGACCCACCACCTCGCCGGCCAGCGAGTCTCATCGCTGGGAGCCAACGCCGAAGAGTTCCCCTACGACGAAGTCATCCACCGGGACAATCTGGCGGTGATTCGGTGACAACAGTGGCCGTCTTTGGATCGGCGCGAGGACTCCCAGTCGATGACAGATGAAGCCGCGACTGCCAGTGACGCTGAACGTCAAGAATTAGTTGACGCAATCCAAGGGCAGTTCAACGTCGAATTGCTTCATTGTGAACACGCATCAAAGCACCGAATTCGTCCTGATGCTGCCGTTTACGTGTTTGCTGAAAGTCGATCCCTTTGCGACGATGTCCGCGAACAGATCCGTCTATTTGCTGCGGCGAGGGGCTGGCATTTCATTCGGAGGCGGCCAGTGTCGGAAACCTGCATATCGGATTTTGATGTGACTTACCTTGCGAAGATGAATCAGGTCGAACTCAGAATTGGGTATCACGCTACTCGGAGAGCGAATCTTGAATCGATAACGAGTCTGGGGCTATTGCCAAGCAGGGCAGAACGTCAGAACAATCGCCGCGACGATTGCACAGGAAACATCTACCTGTGCCGTAAGCTTGGCAGCCAGTTGGACGAGGGAGCGAAAGGGGCGGAAAGTGCTTTCTGGTGGAGACACCACCTCGCGAACCATAACAGATTCAACGATCAAGACTGGATCATTCTCGAAGTCGACACTACGTCTGTTCCTGATGCCATGATCTGCTCAGATTTCTGTAGCAACTCGGGCGTGATCGTTTCCGGCGTAAGCAGTATTCCTTCGTCCTCAGTTCGAATCATCGCAGACTAGAAATCGGCGATGTCACAATCGTGCAGAACGATTCGACTGGTGTGGATGTACTCTGCGATACGGCTGGAGTGAAGACTGGACAGCCCATTTGGCAGTTCTGAACGCCCATGATTGACAAAGCGATGCAACCCAAAGCTTACGTGGAAACCAGCGTGGTCAGTTACTTGACGGCATGGCCGTCTCGCGACGTGGTGATTGCCGGGCATCAGCAGGTCACTCGTGACTGGTGGCGAACTGCGGCGGATCGTTTTGAACTCGTCGCCTCACAGCTTGTGGTCCGGGAAGCTGGTGCTGGAGATCCTGACGCTGCGGCCGATCGACTGGCCGCACTTGCCTCTGTGACTTTGCTGGACGCGACTGACGAAGCATTCGCACTTGCTCAGAAGTTTCTGGATTCAGGTGCTATCCCCTCGAAGGCTGCGGAAGATGCCGCGCACATTGCGATAGCAGTCACAAACGGCGTCGAGTTTCTGGTAACGTGGAATTGCCGTCACATCGCGAACGCGGCGATCCGTTCTCAGATTGAACGTGTCTGCCGAGACTCTGGTTACGAACCTGCCGTGATCTGCACACCGGAAGAGCTGATGGAGATTGATGATGGATTCTGAGTCCGCCGACCCAATCGTGTCCGAGATTCGCAAAGAACGCGAGCAGCATGCTGCCACGTTTGGATTTGATCTCGGTGACATTTTCCAGGACCTGCGGGAACAGCAGCGGGCCTCGGGCAGGAAGTTTGTTCGGTACCCGGCTCGCCCTTCAGAACCGGCTCCAGTGTCGTCACCAGGTGATACTGACCAGAACTCCTGAGTTGAGTGTCTGACGGCACGCGTGAGCCTTGGTGACCAGCATGTTGTTGATTGTCTGGCTGGTTGTTGCAGCGTCGTGGCGTCAGCAGGTCCCCCGCAATCTGTCCTGCTTCAATGCCTGCTCTCGTCGCGTCCGTGACGCGACGACCGAGTCCGCTCCACTGTCTTTCCCTCTGCGCTTGTTTCAGTAATGAAATGGCAAGGTCAGGAAGTTGCGTTGCGCACGCTTCAGATCTCCGCCTGCTGGGTTTGGACTGCGAGGTTTAACGCGAATCGAGTTGAATCAGGGGAATGCACCATGAAGGACGACAGGCACGTTGATGCGGACGATGGAGACGGCAGGGACTTCCTCGCGACGGAACATGACGCCGAAGAATCGAAGCGGTCCCGGCGGTCCGAGTTGATGTTTCGGGTGATGCTGTGGTCGCTGGGGATTGCTGCTGTCTGTGGGGTTGGAGCGGTACTCACCGCGAGCTTTGATGTGGTGGGGCGGGTTGTTGGGACGGCCATTCTGACGGCGGGTGTTTCGGCTGTGTTGTGGCAGTCGATCGATCGGATCGGGGGCGCGCGGGCGATTGTCAGGCGGCTTGTGGATGTCGCGGCTGGCGGGTTTTATCTGTTTGCGCTGCTCGGGATCTGGGAGGTCGGGCGCGAGTGGAAGATGTGGGGGACGGCGGTTGCCATCTTTGCGGGCTTTTCGCTGGCGGCAGGTGGGCTGTGGCTGGCCGGGCGGAAGGATCGGCGGATTTCCGGGCTGATGCTGGCGGTGTCGTCGGTTCCCAGCTTCCTCTGCTGGCTGAGTGCGATCTGGCTGGACCTGTCGAAAGATACGGAGGCCTTCTTTGCCGGGACGGTTCTGACGGCCTGGGCGAGTGCCGCGGCGGCCTGTATGTTCGGCCACACGTCCGACTCGAAACATCAGTGGCGCTGGGCTGGCGTCGCGGCGGCGGTGATTGGCTATGGGCTGTCCGTCGTGCTGATCTTCGAGGGTTCCTCAACTGAGTGGCTGGAGAAACTCACGTTTGTCGTTGGCTCAGTCTGTGCCGTCGTGCTTCACACCAACCTCTCGCTTCTGGCGAAACTCTCCGACGGACAGAAATGGCTGCGAACCGTGACCGGAGTTGTCGTTGTACTCTGTGCGTGCTGCGTCGACGCTCTGGTGATCACAGACGCCAACGGAACGGGGCTGCTTGTGCGGCTCACGATTGCCTTGGCGATCCTGGCTTCAGCGGGATCGATCGCGATCTCGTTTGTCGGTCGTCGCAATGCGCGTCTGGAGAAGCTGCCCAAAGACGCCATCGACGCCTCAGACTCGTCACTGTCCGCCGTCGAAGTGCGATGTCCGCGGTGTGGTCAGCAGCAGCGCCTCGCACTGGGGCACTCTGAGTGCCGCTCCTGCAAACTCGGCTTCGAGATTCAACTCTTCGAATCGAGCTGAGGGGCCGTGTTTGTTTTAAGAACCGCTCGCACCTGCTGGTTGTCACGGTCCTGTCGTGAGCGGCCCTTGCTCTGCTGTACGCGGTAGACTCAGCGTTAATCATCGCCGTCGAGGAACGGGTCGAGGTTGATCGTCGGTTCTTTGTCGGACGAGGGCTTTGCCGGGCGTTTCTTTTTGGGGCCGACAGCGGTGACCTTTGCGGAATTCTGCGGGCGGGGGCGTGGGCCGTTGGATTGAGTTTCGGCTTTGCGCGGTGTGGCGGGCTGGCCGGTGGCTTCCCGCGCGGGGCGGACTCTGGCCTTCTTCTGCGGTGTGACTTTCGTGCCGACCGGCAGTGGTGTCTGACGCTGCTTTCCGGGGACCGCTTTTGGGCCGCAGGCGGCGCAGTTGCCGCGATGGTCGAGCGGTTCGCCGCAATCGTTGCACAGCGGCACGGGAGCGCGTGAGCCGGAAACGCCTTCGTCGTCAGCTTCCGGCAGTTCGGGCAGAACTTCGAGCAGTTCGACTTCGGCGGTGATCTGCGACTGCGGCACGGCGCTTTCGGACGGGCGCGACGCCAGCGACGGTTTGCGCTGCGTGGCCTGCTGCAGTTCCGCCGACTGGAAGTCCGTCGGGTCGCTGGCTGAGACCTCTTTCACGACGACGTTTTCCTCGCGGACGATCTCGGTCGACGCTTCTTTGCCGCTGGTGACATCTTTGGCGGAAACGTGGACGCGCGCCTGTTCGTCGTAGTGGATCGTGACCTCGATCTGCGAGTTCTCCGGCAGGTCCTCGGGCAGATTCTCGATGACGCACGTGCCGAGTTCGACGCAGTGATCGTCGCTGGCCGTGCCGCTTTCGACGATCCGCAGATGCACGCGCTTCTGGTTGGGCGTGACGGTGCCGAACCGCTGCGACACTGAGGCCGGGAGCGCGGCGTTTGCCGGGATCAGGTAGTGCGGCACGCGACCGTCGCGTTCGTCGCGGACCAGAATGCCGAGCCCGCGGGCGCTGACGCTCTGCTGTTTGATGCTCGCCAGACGCTGCGTGACTTCAGCACTGAGGATTGACCGCGCGAAGTCGTTATTCGTCAGCAGCATCCCCGCATAGTAGGTTGCCCCGTGAGCGATCGACTGGTCGGGCGAGAGGGATGTGTTGAGGGTCCGTCCGCCGAGTCGTTTCAGCGCGTTGCGGATCATCGGCATTCGCGACGCGCCGCCGACGGTGAGGATCACGTCGACGTGAGCCCAGCCCATTTTGTTGTCTTTGAGCATCGACTGCGTGAGGGCACAGGTTCGATCGACGAGCTTGCCCGTCAACTTCTCGAACTGCCCCTGCTCGACCTGGTACGACTTGCGATTGCTTTCGTGCTGCACGGTGAGAGCCGCTCGCGGACGGACCGTCAGACTGCGTTTCGCGTTCTCGACTTCGAGGGCCAGAAACTGCAGGCTCTCGGGATCCTGTCGCGGATCGGCACTGAACTCGCGCGTGAACTGCTTGGCGATCGCGTCGAGCAGCGTGCGGTTCCAATCGATGCCGCCGAGGTTCAGGTCGCCGCTGCTGGCGATGACTTTGACCTCGTTCTTCTGATAACTGACCAGCGACAGGTCGAACGTTCCGCCGCCGAGATCGTAAACGAGAATTCGTTGTTCGTCGGCGAGTTCGGTAAACCAGAGGCCTTCCGAACCGAGCACGTAGCACAGTGCGGCGGCGACGGGTTCGTTGATAATGTCGACGCGTTTCAGTCCGGCCCGGCGTCCGGCTTCGACGACCCACTGACGTTGCACATCACTGAATTGAGCGGGCACGGTGATGACCGCCTGCTCGACCTTGCCGATCTGTTCTTCCGCCGTCGCCAGCAGTTTCTGCAGGATGACCTTGGAGATGTCGAGCGGTGTAATCGCCTTGCCGTCGATCTCCCAGCGTTTGCCGGGGTCGCCCATGAATCGTTTGGCGTTCTGGATGACGCGGTTCGGTTTGATGACTGCGTGACGCAGAGCCTCGGTGCCGACGACGATCTCGCCGGAGTCATCAAACAGGACGACCGACGGCGTCGACAGCTCGCCTTCCTGATTGGTCAATGTGACCGGTTCGCCATGCTCGTTCAGGTACGAAATGCACGAGTACGTTGTCCCGAGGTCGATGCCGACAGCGTGGGTCTTCAGCATGAGAACTGCTCTTCTGGATCGAATTGCCGGAGGCCGGATTGGCGCCGGTATGGTCTGGCGAACGAGGGCGGGGCAGGACGCTGGCGATTCAGAGATTGCCAGTCCTGCCAGCCAGGGGCAGAATGCCCTCGTCATGAGTGGAAACGCGAATCGAACCGCAATTCAACAGGCCTGACCGACGTGCCGCGCAGCATCCTACCCAGCCGAATCGGGAGTCTCCACCACGGAATGAGGCTGCGCGACCGGCAGTTCAAGTCGGCCTGGCGTTCTTGCGGAACCGGATTCTCCGGTGTGACTGACAAGGTCGAACGAACAACGCTGTCTTCAAGCTCGTACGTCAGCATCCCACTCCACCCTCCCGCTGGGAGGGTCGGCTGCGAGGAACGAGCAGCCGGGGAGGGCGTCACGCTGGCCATAGGACCGTCGGAGCAACGCCACGGCAAACCCTCCCCGCGGCTGAGACCGCGACCCTCCCACAGGAAGGGTGGAAGAACTGGTACGAAGTATCCGATGCGGTGCCCGTTTGTTTTCAAATTGAGGGCACTGATTGCGTGTTTGCTCGTGATTTCAGGATTCGTCGCTTCACGGATCGGGGTGGCTCAGGAGGGAGGCAGTTTTCTCACGGAAAAAGCATTCGACGACGCGCTCGAACAGACGATCTCGGTGACCTGGCAGGCTCAGGATCTGCGGTCTGGTTTGCAGGGCCTCGCGAGGGCGCGGCGGGTTTCGATTCTGATCGACCGGCGAGTTGATCCGTCGACGGAACTCTCACTGGCAGTGAAGAGTGTTCCGCTGCGCGAACTGCTTGATCGAGTTGCGGCGGAGTTGTCACTGGGAGTCTCGCGACTGGAGAACGCGATCGTCATCGGTCCGCGCGAGTCGACTCGGCGACTGCGGACCGACGTCGAACTGGCAGCGGGACAGCTCGTCAAGGCGTCGAGTGATGCGGGCCGAATTCGCGAACTGCAGCGGCGGCTGACACTCAACTGGCCGGACCTGACGTCGCCGCGCGAACTGCTCGACGAAGTCGCTGGCCGTTATGACCTGCGGATTGAGAACCCCGAGCTGGTGCCGCACGACCTGTGGGCGACCGGGGCGCTGCCGGCGTCGCGCGCTGCCGAGTCGCTTGTCGTCGTGCTGTCACAGTTCGATCTGGGGTTTGAGTGGTCGGACGATTTGCGAAGTGTTCGACTGGTCGAGCAGCCGCGCGGTCCGCAGCTCGAACGTGACTTCTCGCTGCGTCGTGGAGTGGCGGTTTCGATTGTCGACGAACTTCGCGAATCGATGCCGGGGTTGCTGCTCGAACTGCGTGGACGCCGTGTGGTCGCGCGCGGGCTCTTCGAACAACTTGAGCAGGTTCAGGTGACGCTGCATCCGCCGAGCGAGACTGCGAGTCCTCGGCGTACCGGGCCGAAGGTCGTCACGTTCACGTTTGAGATTCGCAACGCGCCGTTGAACGAGTTTATGGAGAAGTTCGAACAGCAAACGTCTTTCACATTCGACTACGACCGCGAGCAGTTTGAGAAAGCCGGCGTGCGACTCGACAGTCCCGTCAGTCTGAAGATGAAAGATGCGTCGCCGGACGAACTCTTCAAAGCAATGTTCGACCCGCTCGGCGTGAAGCCTGAGGTTGATGGGACAACGGTTCGTCTGAAGTTGAAGAGCCGCACTGAGGAGTAGTCATCCACGATGGAGCAGGAATCGTCCACAGACAAAAGACGGTCGACGTGGATCGCATTCTGGTTGTGCGCTGTGACCCTTGCGTCCTGTTTCTGCTGTGACCTTCGCGAGTGGCTGGTCTACTTCGATCCGTGGTTCGCTATCTGGGTGGCGCGACCGGTATTCGTCATCGGCATTCCGTGTCTGTATCTGATTTGCCTGCCTGCACGCTCACAAACAGAATCTGCCGACTACCCCCTGAGCTGGCCGTCACTTGCCGTTCTCGTGACGCAGGGCGTCGGTATCGGCCTGTGGTGGCTGATGATTGGCGTGGCTCAGTTATGTCGCGGCCCGGACTGGAACTTCTACTGGCCGTGGGAAGAAGAGATTCCCCGATTAGTGCCTTTGAACACTCTTAATCTTTCTGACTGGTTCTGGCGGCAGGAAGGACAATCGTGGGAGCGTCTCGAGGAACCACTGGTCCGCGAAATTGCGGGCATCGGTTTCGTCTTTGTGCTCTGCGCTGGCATCGCGGTTTCAGCCTACCTGCTGATGCGGCGAGCGAACGCAAAGCGTTCTATCTGGCGAGTCGCTGTGTTCGCTTTTGTTTTGCAGGTGCAGCTGATTGTGGTCTTCAAGCTCAATCTGCGATGGTTCTTCAATGTCAAATACTTCATCGCCCTGCCGGAGTACTCCTGGAACCTCTGACCCGGTTCGAGAAATCCGAATTGCCCAGTGGATCGCCGCGGCGTCGCACGGAGTTCTCTTTATCGCATAATGACAACCGCTCGACAGGGCGAGCGAGTCAGTGGACACGGGATTGAAGGAGCACTTCGATGAAGTTTCGCAGAGTACGGCTTTGGGCGATTGCGGCGGCGGCAGTGGCGGCGATCTCAACGACGGCGGAAGCTCAACCGGGACCGCGTCGCGGCGGCCCGGTTTTTGATGGGCGTCCGAGTCCCGAGCAGATCATTGCTCGGTTTGACCGGGATGACGACGGCCAGGTTTCACGGGATGAGGCACCAGAAATCGTCGCGGATCGCATTCAGAGGGCCGACGACGATGGCGATGGAGCAGTCAGCCGGGCCGAGCTGGAAGCCTTCTTCGCTGCGTTCGGTGAAGGCCGAGGACCTCGACCGGAAGGCGGCGGCCCGCCCGATCGTGGTCCTCGTGACGCCGGTCCGCCGCGACGAGGTCCGGAAGGCCGCGACGGAGACCGACGGGATGGAGACCGTGACCGACGCGATGCTGGTCCGCCGCGTGGTCCACGCGATGCCGGTCCGCCGCCTCACGATCGGCATCCGGAAGGCCGACGTCCTGAAGCTCGGGATGGGGGGCGACATACAGAACGCAGTCCGCATGGAGACCGCGGGCCGAAGGGGCGTCGAGGACCGGAGCCGCGCGGTCGGAAGGCGGAGGGGCGTCGACCGCCGCATCGAGGCTCGTTCGCAGGTCCGCCGCACCGTCGCGATGGGCGGTTGGGACGCGACGGCTTCAAAGGTCGTCCGCACGCAGGTCAAGCTGGCCGCGATGGTCGCCCCGGCTTTCCTCGTCGAGGCTTCGACGGGCCGCCGCCGTTTGCTCGCCGAGGTTTGGCTGGCGGTCCGCCACCGTTCGTGACGCGTCGCTTTGGCGGTCGACCGCCGTTCGCTGATGGTCGCCCGCCGTTCGCTGATGGTCGCCCGCCGTTTGCTGATGGTCGCCCGCCGTTTGCTGGCGGTCCGAGTCGCGGTCGTGGACCGCACGTCGATCGTGATGGACGTCGACCGGGGCCGCCGCAGATGCGCGGTGGGCCGCGCGAGTCTCTCCGGGAAGACAGAGATCGAGTCGGTCGCCGCGGACACCCGCCTCGTCGCGAAGCCGACCGTCGTCCGCCGCGCGACAAAGATCGCTCAGAACGCAGCCGCTCAGAACGCGACCGTCCTGACGGTGAACGTGGCGATCGTCGTGCTCCGGAACGCGGCCGTCCCGATCGGGAATCAGCGGGCAGTCACGTCGAATCCGCGACGATTGCCGGCCTCGACACTGCGGAACGCGGAAAAGTGACATCAACAGTTGCGGGGGCTGTGGATTCGGTCGACGCTTCCTCGGAACCGACAACGGACGGAGAAGTTGTGCTGGCTGATTAACGACGCGTGCTGGCTCGAACATTGACGTTTCAATTCCTCGCCGCACCCGTGGCGGGGAACTTTATTACCGGGCGACGACTGGTGGCTGCCTCGGCAGCATTCGACCGTCGCCGCCTCTGGCTGCCAACTGTGGCGAAGTCTGCACAGGAGACTTGAGATGAAGAAGTTTGGTGTTTCTCTGCTCGCTCTGGCTGTTGCTGGCCTGCTGGGCACGTCGCTGCTGGCTCAGCCGCCGGAAGGCCGCCGCGATGGTGACCGGCCTGCTGAACGAGGGCCTCGTGACGGTGAACGTCGCGGCGATCGTGGTCCCCGTGACGGCGAGGGGCGCGGCGAGCGTGGCCCGCGTGATGGCGAGGGCCGCGGCGAACGTGGTCCGCGTGACGGTGAAGGTCGCGGCGAACGTGGTCCGCGTGACGGTGAAGGTCGTCCCGGTGGGCGGGGATTCGGGCCTCCGCCCAACCCGTTTGTGACAGTGCTTGATGCTGATCGTGATGGTGAGATCTCGGCGAAGGAAATCGAGAATGCGGTCGCGGCTCTGAAGAAGCTCGACAAGAACGGCGACGGCAAACTGTCCGGCGCCGAGATGCGACCGGAGTTTGGCGATCGTGGCCGCGGGCCGGGTGGGCCTCCGGAAGGTCGCGAAGATCGCTTCAAGCAACTCGACAAGAACGGCGACGGCAAGCTGACAAAGGACGAACTGCCGGGCCAGATGCAGCGCATGCTTGAACGTGGCGACAACAACAAGGATGGAGCACTGGACCGCGCGGAAATTGAGGAACTGATGAGCCGTTTCCGCGGTCAGGGCCGCCGTCCCCAGGGCGACCGCCCACCGCGCGAAGGTGATCGTCCACCGCGCGACGGCGACCGTCCGCCTCGCGATGGCGAGCGTCCGCCGCGAGAAGGTGATCGGCCGCGACGACCGTCTGCGGAAGACGCGTAACCGCGTGCGTGTGTGAGAAGTCACGCCGGGAGCTTGCAGCTCTCAGCAGACACAACGAGCCGACCGGCAATTCCTCGGGATGCCGGTCGGCTTTCTTTTTGCGCGAACAGAACGCGTGGCGCGGTTTACGGTTCTGCATTAACGCGCGCTGCCGAAATGCCAGAGGAGTAGCGATGCTCGCGCAGAGTTTCGGCCTCGCCGGACCGGTAGCAGAATTCGCACAGAGCTTCGGTCTCGGCTGATTGCCGAAAGTCTGCGCGACGTTGGCTACGGAAAATCGTCGAGCGGCTTAAACTCTGTCAGACGAGTCGCGTGTGGCGCTGGCCGTCGACGTTTTCATTTCAATCGATCAACAGGACGTTTCCATGAGCAGTCAGTTGCCGCGTCGTGATTTTGTGACTCAGTTCGGTGCCACGACTGCCGGAGCGATCGCGGCTGGTTGTTCCGCTTCGGCGTTTGGGTACCAGGCGAACGACACGATCAACGTGGCGTGCATCGGCACGGGCGGGCGCTGCCGTCGCCTGATGCAGTCTCTGGTGAAGATCCCCGGTGTCCGGATTTCGGGCGTTTGCGATGTCTGGGATCAGCACCTGGCAGCCGGTCGGGCTCTGGCTGATGACCGCGCTTTCACAACGAAGCGTTTTCCGGAGGTGCTCGAACGCAAGGATGTCGATGCCGTGCTGATCGCGACACCGGATCACTGGCATGTGCCGATCACAGTTGCCGCGTGTGACGCGGGCAAGGACGTCTATGTCGAGAAGCCACTGACGCACGATCTGTCCGAGGGCCAGGCGGTCATCGACGCTCAGAACCGCAACCGCCGGATCGTGCAGGTTGGAATGCAGCAGCGGTCGATGCCGCATATTCAGAAGGCGCGCGAGATTCTGCAGTCGGGAGCGCTCGGGAAGATTCACAAGGTCCATCTGACCTGGAATCGCAACACGCCGCGAACGCGCAGCCGGGACCTCAACATCGACGCGAACTCCGTCGACTGGAAGACGTTCCTCGGCAACGCGAAGGATCAGCCGTTCGATGCGTACCGCTTTCGGCACTGGCGGTGGTTCTGGGACTTCGGCGGCGGCATCTTTACCGACCTGATGGTCCACTGGATCGACGTCGTGCACTGGCTGCTGGAACTCGACTACCCAGCGGAAGCGTCGAGCATCGGCGACTGGTTCATGGCCGAGGGCATCTGGGAAACGCCGGACACCGTGCAGACGATTCTGCGGTATCCCGACCGCGAAGTGCAGGCGTACTTCGAAGGCACGTTCAGCAACGCCCGTAACGGAGCAATGGTTGAGTTCATGGGCGACAACGCGACGCTGTACATCGACCGCGGCCGGTACGAAGTTCATCCCGAGCGGAAGAAGAAGATCGAATACAGCGAGTGGGTGCTCGGCAGCGGCCCCCGCGGCGCCGACTTCTACGACAAACCGGACGGCGAACTCGTCCATCTGACGAACTGGGTCGAGTGCATCCGCAGCCGCAAAACGCCGACGGCTCCCGCCGAAGCCGGAGTCAGTTCAGCATCCGCCGCCCATCTGTCCAATCTGGCTCTCCGCCGCGGCCAGACGGTAAAGTGGCAGGCGTAACGGGCGCTCTCCTGTGATTGAGGAATTGCGATGTCGACCGAAACTCCCACACGTCTGATGACCGTCGAAGAGCTGCTGGCCCTTCCCGAGATTCGGTCGATCGTGCGCGAGCTGGTTGACGAAGAACTTGAGAAGATCGAAACGGACCGATGCTGTCGCGTTCGTTCCCGAGTGACCATGTCGATTGGTTACCTGCTCCGAAACTGGGCTGAATCAACAGGCGTCCAGGGCGAGGTGCACGGTGGAAGTGTTGGATCAGTTCTCGCCCGCGATCCCGAAATTGTCGCCGAACTCGATGTTGCCTGGATCTCTGAAGAGCAGGCGACTGCCGACTCGGACACGACGCTGATTGATGGCCCACCCACGCTGGCTGTCGAAGTGCTGTCGCCACCTGACACGCACCAGTCGATCAGCGAGAATGTGGACCTGTATCTCAAGTGCGGCGTGCCGCTCGTCTGGGTCGTTGATCCGCACTTTCAGACGGTCACTGTTTTCCGACCGGATCAATTGCCCGAGCAGTTCAATGTCGAGCAGGAACTGGACGGGTCACCTGCACTGCCGGGTTTCCGCTGTTCAGTGGCTGCCGTTTTTAAGTGACCGCGATGGCCGCTTCCCCAAACAAGCCTGGGTGGTTCGAAAGATTCTTCTTTCGTCGGCGGTCGAAGCTGACAGTCGATCATCCTCGGCTTGCGCTATGGCTTCGACAGCTGGATCGCTGTGAGCAGGTTCAAAAATCGATTCCTGGTCTCGCGTGGTACTGCCAGATTCGGCGACGGGTGTTGAGGTTTCTCATTGCAGTCTACGGACAAAGTGCTGGTGGCCAGCGGGCAGCGAGGTCTGATGCAGGCTCGTACGAAACCGTCGAGTCCTGGCTTTTACTCGAAGCCAGACGCGGGCAAGTGTTTCAGCGCGAGGTGAAGACTCGCCGCATTCCTCGTTCGGCAGCGTTCTTCCGACCGATTCTGGAGCGGATTCAGCGCGACAATCGACAAGCTTCGACATCGCTAACTGAAATCAGCACGCTGCCGCAGCTCACGCACCGCTAAACCAGGCTCGAACGAAACAGGATGATTGAGAATGGAATCGTCTGAGATTGTCCGTCGAACCGCTGAGTACGTGCGCTCGCAGATGGCCGACGACGCGACGGGGCACGACTGGTGGCATGTGTGGCGCGTCTGGCAGACGGCGAAACAACTGGCCGAGCGCGAAGGGGCCGACCTGTTTGTCGTGGAACTCGCCGCGCTCCTGCACGACGTGGCGGACTGGAAGCTGCACGATGGCGATCTCTCCGCCGGCCCGAAGGCAGCTCGCGACTGGCTGCAGCGGTTCGATGTTGATGACGCCGTGGTCGAGCACGTCTGCGAAGTCGTCGGTGGCATCTCGTTCAAAGGCGCCGGCGTCGAAACTCCGATGGCCACGATCGAAGGCCGCTGCGTGCAGGACGCCGACCGGCTCGACGCCATCGGAGCCGTCGGCATCGCCCGCTGCTTCGCGTTCGGCGGCGCAAAGAACCGTCTGATCTACGATCCCGAACACCCGCCCGAACGGCACGATTCGTTCGAGGCTTACCGCACAAAGTCCGGCCCGTCGATCAACCACTTCTACGAAAAGCTGCTGCTGCTCAAGGCTCGCATGCAGACCAGCTCGGGACGGGAACTCGCCGAGCAACGACACCAGTTTCTGGAAGTCTACCTCGCACAGTTCTTCAGTGAGTGGGGCGTCGACGCTCCGACCGTCTGAGTTTAGCCAGAACTTGTCTCAGCTGGCTCTCTGATGAATCTCAATCTGAGACAGCAGCCGTCGCCGTTCGGATTCATAATGGTTTCGTCTGCTTGAGCTCTCACGTTCCAACAGCAAGTTGCGAATTCTGACTTCAACAATGAAGGCCGCGACAGCGAAGGCAGTCGTCGCAAACAATCCCCAGCCACCAAAGAGACCGACAAAGACAACTGCCGCACAGACTGATACGAATGGTGAGACTGCTGTCGAGTGCGTCTTTAAATCGGAGAACTCTCTGGCGTCGACTGTTTGGTGGGCAATGCGCTGCTGGAACCGTTCGAAGTCCAGCTCAAGGCGACGCAGTTCTCCTTCCAGCCGCATTTGTTCGAGGTTGCGGTCCAGATCTGCAATTTCAGAGTGAGAAGCGTCGCGGGAAGCTCGATCGTTCTCGGGTAGAAGCGGAGAGCTGGATTCGCACGCTGATAGGTCAGGTGGCAGTGCAACGTCCTGTTGCGAGTCACCGTGAAGATATCGGTCGCAAAGGGCAATCCGAGTGGCGTCATACTCTGCTCGTCGCTTTCGGTAGCGATGTATCTGTGAGTATCTGATTCCGATCCACGCTCCGACCGGAGTCGCGACCAGAACGCCCAGCACGGAAGCTCCCGATCGGACGAGTAGAAAACCGACAATCCAGGCAGCGCACGCGGGAAATACGATTGCAGCGATCAGCACAAGCCGCTTTTGAGAGGGCACGGTCAATGCCCCGGAAGCATCTCGCACCATCAACTGTTCGCGTTCCAGCAACCACTGTCGATCAAGCAGGTCCAGTTCCAGCTGAAACGTCACGTTGCGCATTCGCCAGCGAAGCGTTTCCAGGTCGGATGCATCTCCGAGTGAGCGACAATAGTCACAACGCTTCCGTTGGAGACGGGTTGCAACTTCGAGCGGGGCTCCGCAATTCTCACAATTGACGCAGCGATATCTCATATGGCACTGCTCTGACGCGGGAACACACGAATGGCTTTCCGACAGAACGGAACAGTATTCCAAGAGTTCACACATGGTCGAGACGAAGTCACTGAGTGCTCAGAGTGATCACTCACCGAGGCCGCCTTCCAGACGAGCGATGCGGGATTCAAGGTTGGTAACGCGCAACTTCAACGCCGCAACTTCGTCCTGCAGGACGAGCCCGAGTTTTGTGCCGACGCGGAGAGACTCGGCGGCGCTGCATGGCTCTGTCGAGTCGGGCCAGGCGAGTTCGGTCAGCCAGAGCAGGCCGTCGCCGGTCTGGACCAGAGCACCGCGATCGGGATCCGTCAGAAGGATTCGGCCGGGGACGCCTCGCCAGGGAAGGTGTGTTTCGAGATCGGCTCGCCAGATGATGAGCCTGCGGTCACCGGCCCAGGTATACGCGCCAGGATGCGGAACAGAGGCGGCGCGAATCAGCGAGTGAATCTCGATGGCCGGACGCGACCAGTCGATCAGGCCGTCGTCGGGACCGCGGCGACCGTTGTACGAGGCCAGCGCTTCGGACTGCGGCTTCGGATCCCACTTGCCAGCGAGCAGTTCCGGCAGCCAGCGATCGAGGGCACGCGTCATCGCGTCGAGCAGTTTGAGGCCGACATCGCCCGCGTAATCGTCGGGAGTAATCTCGAAGGGTTCCTGCACGAAGATCGGGCCGGAATCGATGCCATCGTCGATCAGAAAAAAGCTGGCCGCTCCGGGACCGTTATCGAGTGTCAGCCACGCCAGCGGAGCCCGGCCTCGTCCCGCCGGCAGAAACGTCGGATGAAAACCGACACTGCCCAGCTTCGGGATCGCCATCAGGTCTTCACGAACCAACTGCGAAAGTCCGACAACGAACATCAGGTCCGGCTGCCACTCGCGGACCTGTGCGACGATCTGGTCGTCGTTGATATTGCGAAACGTGACGCACGGGATGCCGGCGGGGCCGGCGACATCGTCCAGCGAATCGAATCCGGTCACCGTGTGCGACGATTCGCCGCGAAGCTGCAGCACACCGACAACCTTGGCTCCATGCCGGATCAGAGCTTCAAGCGTCAGCTTCGTACTGGACACCGCACCCGCAACAACAATTCGCATCGTTCAGGCCGCCTTGCCTTGAGATTTGTTTAGCCGCAAGCCGGAGGCGTGCGCGTTGCGATTCGTGACTGGCAGAACGCAGTCGCCTGCGGCTTCGAGTGAAACGACTTCAGTTAATCTGCCGCGTGCCACTGGCTCTGCCAGTGCGAGCCTCTGAGACATCGACGTTGCAGGAAGCACTGGCAGAGCCAGTGGCACACATCAATAACAGGAACAAGCTGCTGATCGACTTCAATCAACCCGCAGCAGTTTGCTGCGTGTCCGGATGAAGAGGGCTCCGTCGGAGATCGCCGGATTCGCGAGGACTCCGTCGCCCATATCGTTGACGGCCAGCACTTCGAGTTCCGGGCTGTTCTTCAGCACGACGATCCTGCCGTTCTCACTCGCGACATAAATCTTGCCGTCACCCATGACCGGCGAGGCGAAGTAGTCGCCCGCGTTCTGAATTCGCTCGGGGCCGTAGAGTTGGGTGCCGCCTGTCGTTTCAAAGCACGTCGCGATGCCGCCGCCCTTGATCAAGAGCATCCGCCCGTCGGCGATCAGCGGCGAGACGATGTGGTCGGTGTACTTTGTCGGGTGCTTCCACAGGACGTGAGTTTCGGTGACATCGCCGCGCCCACCGGGTTTGACAGCGAGGATGAATTCGTCCGCCGGGTTCTTCGATTCAAAGCTCGCCCCCGCAAAGTTATCGGGACTCAGAAACGCGACATCGAGTTCCTTCCCCTCAAGCTGACCGTCCTTGTTGAGGTCGCCGCGGTCGAACGTCTTCTTGTAGAAGGCTTCCGGAACCGGACGCTTGCCGACGAACGCCTGAATCTCCTCCCTGGTCAGCTTGCCGTCGCTGTTGCCGGTTTCCGCGCGATCGACTGACGCGAGCCACTGATTCGCGATGCCGCCACTCTGCAGCGAGATGTAGATCACGCCGTTCTGCACGACGGGCGTTGTCTTGATGTTTCGCAGCAGCGTGCGAGCCGTCCAGAGCCGCTGGCCGTTCTTTGGATCGTAGCCAACCAGCAGGCCGGTTCCGCCAACAATGATTTCGTCGCCGGTCGGCGTGCTGGCGATGACCGGGTGCGAGTAGTTGACCGCCATGTCGCTGCGGTCGTCCTTCCAGCGGAGTTCGCCGGACTGCTTATCGAATGCGTAAAAGGCCGGCGCGAGATCGTCGTCCTGGCAGAACAGAACCAGATCGTCATACAGGACCGGAGACATGCCCGCGCCCCACTTGAAGACGAAGTACGGCACCGGCAGGTCCTTCTGCCAGACATCCTTACCGGTCTTCGCGTCGACGGTGATCAGTCCGAGCGTGCTGAAGTAGAAATAAACGCGGTCTGCATCTGCAGCGGGAGTGGTCGCCGCCTGACTGTTGGTCTTATGGATCTCGGCCAGGTCGCCCGCGGGCCACTTTCGCACCCAGAGCGGTTTTCCCGTTTTCACATCGAACGCGTACAGGCCGACTGTCTCTTCGTCGATCATCGCCGAAGTGAAGATTCGCCCGGCGGCAACTACGGGGCTGCCGATCCCGTCGCCCAGGTCTGCTGACCAGGTGACGCCGTCGGTTGCGGAGAACTCGACGGGCAGCGGGGCGGTCGCGGTCGAAATGCCCGAGCAGTTCGGCCCGCGAAACTGTGGCCAGTCATCGGCCAGGCCTTGTCCGGAAATCGCAGCAGCAATCATCACGGTCAGCACACATCGCATGGCACACTCCTCGGGCAGCAGACGGGACAGATGAGTCGGCGATTCTGGCAGTTGTGCCCTCGAACGCCAACTGACCGGCCCGGCTCGCTGACCAGCAGGCCACTCGACCCGCACAGTTCCGCGGCACTCCGGTTTGCGGAGCCAATGCGGGTGACTGGAGCCCGAAGCCTCGACTGCCAACAATCCCTGAAGTGCTGGCAGGAATTGCTGACTCTTCGACAAGCGAAGAAACATGCCGCCGCAAAGAACGACCCACGGAGTTCATTTCATGACTGCTCAACGACCGGCCCGGTGCCTGATCGCGATCGCATTCGCCTCTTTGTCTCTGGTCAATCCGGGGCTGGCTCGCGAGCCGGAATCGACGAAGTCGCATCTCAAAGTGCTGTTCATCGGCAACAGCTACACGGCCCGGCACAATCTGGCCGACGTGGTTGAGATGCTGGCCGAGGCGGGCAATCCGGGGCTCGACGTGCAGACGACGAGTGTCATTTACGGTGGTCGGACACTCGCCGACCACGCGCGGCTGGGGACGCTGAACTTCGTTCGTCTGCACGAACTCACCCGGGCTGAGGAAGAAGCGACGCTGGCTCGGCTGAAGGAGTTCGCGACCGACCCGAAGGACCGATACGCCGCGACGGCAGTCAGGCGGCACCAGTTACTGCTGGCCGATTTCGAGTCGCTCAAAACGAAGTGGGATGTCGTTGTTCTGCAGTCTTATCGCGACGACTTGGAAGGTGACGAGTCGCGTTACGCGAAATTCGCTCCGCAGTTCGCCGAGCTGGCGAAAGCACAGGGAGCACGGGTGGTTCTTTACGAGACGACGCCGACAACGCAGAACGCTCAACCACTGACGTCGGTCCCGGAGTCTGAACCGGTCCTGCGGAAGGCCCGGTCGATTGCCACTCTGGCGGACCTTGTTGAGGGAACGGCTGCTCCGATGTCGCTGGTCGCTCTCCGTTGCCAGACCGAGCGTCCCGATCTGACGCTGCGATTCATCAACGACGCTCATCTCAACAAAACCATGGCCTACCTGACAGCCTGCACGCTGTACGCGGCCTTGTTTGAGAAGTCGCCCGAAGGACTGCCCATCGATTCGATTACCGACATCCGGTACCTCGAGGTCAGCAACGGCAAATTCGACAAGACCAGAGACCGCGACGGCCAGCCGATCAAACAGACGTTCTCAGCCAAAGACCGCGCCGACCTGCAGCGGATCGCGTGGGAAGGCTACCAGCAGTTTCAGTCACTGCGTGAGCAGCGTTGAGACTGCCGGGCGGCAAACACAATCGACTGGACCCTGGCCGCGGGAATCAGTCGGCTTCCGGTTCAACCAGACGCTGCTTCAGTTCGTCGACCATTCGGACTCGTTCTGAATGCCCGGCAAGGGGAGAGTATTCGGCTTCGGTCAAGCGACGCCCCAGTTTTCGCTCGACAGCGAACATTCCGAACATGCGATTCACCGAGTAGGGATCCTTCAGATAGTCGAGAAGTTCCGGAAACTCAGCGAGCGGACGTCCTGATCGGGCGCAGGCATCTGAGACCACCAGTCGGACAACCGGTTGGTCATTCTGCAGCCAGACGTCGCCAACCGGGCGGGACAACGACCGACCGTACTGGCGAGTCCATCGGCCGTTGAGGCTGATACCAGCCCGCCAGCCGAGGTTGAGTTCAGTGACTGTCCAGCTGATCGGTTTGTCGAGGTGGCACAGGTTGCAGGCATTCGGGCCGCCCATCCGCAGCATGCCCTCGTCAGTCGGCGAGCTGATGTGATGCGTCCGCAGAACCTTCGTCAGCCCCTGGACGATTCGCGGCATGTGGCAGTCGAGGCAGTTCACGCTTTCCGGAGAATGGCGAGTATGTTGCGTCAGTGTTTCGGGATTGTTGAATTGCTGATGACATTCAATGCAGGTTGCCACGGTCTGCGTCTCACTGGCAAGCCCTCCGTGGATACCGGAACGGTGCGGGTTGTGGCAGTCGGTGCAGCTGATTGCCGAGCCGCACGCCCCTGACTGCAGATCGAGAGCCTCGCGTGAGTTCCAGGTGGCCGCCCCATTGGGATACTGCTGCACTTTGGCGCAATGGCACTGAGAACAGATCGAGTTGATTCTGTCGATGTGCGAGTCGCTTGCGTTTGCGTTTGTCGCCGCTGAGCGGAGCTTCAAATCAGTACTGGTTGGGTAATACCGCGTTCTGCGGCCATGCTCGACGTGTTCCCTGCCGCCGAAGTGGCAACTTTCACAACTGATGCCCATAACGACCAGCTTGTCCGGCGTGAGAGCCCCCCATTTCTCGACAGACCTGGCGCCGTCGGGAAACTGAAAATCCTCAGGCGGAAATCCTGTCAGCAGTCCAAAGTGAACGCGGTGCTGATAGGCGTACGTGTTGTGGCAATACAGACAGTTGGTTTCCCATTTGATGTCTTTCTGATGGTGGCCCAGTCGTTCCATACGCTGCGATCCGTCGTCCGGTTCCGGTTCGTAGGCACTGTCGAAGTAAGACACTGGCGTCCAGAGATCGTGAGTCATCCAGAAGCCGAAGGGCAGCTTGCCTTCGACGTGATACGCGTTGTGCGATTCAGGTTCCGGGCCAACGGTCTGCAGGCCGATATACATCTGCGTGACGCGGGACCCGACAGTGCGTGTTACCGTGTATTCGCGTGTCAGTTCGTCGCCCTCATACAGCGACATGAGGAATCGCTTGCCGTCACGATGGAACAGGACGCTGCCGTTTCCATATTCAACACGGCGGTCTCCGAAGTCTCCCACGACGGAATCCGCAGACGCATCGAGGTTCATCCGGCTGTGTGGATGAGACTGCCAGTCCGAGTATTGCTCCGCGTGGCAGCGTTGGCAGTTCTCCGGTCCAACATAGTCCTCGGGATGAATGTTGCTGTAATTGTCGGCGATTCCGCCCGAGTCGGTTTCGCGAGCAACGTCCGACCGGAAGTAGAACGATGCGGCCCCCAGAGTCAGAACGGCAAGGCTGACGGCGGAAATTCTGGTCATGAAGGTGGGCGAAAATCGGAAGGAAGCTGGGCTGTTGTCAATCCGGTAACTCGACTGCCACAAGAACGAAATCACGAAACGCATGGCGATTGACAGTGTCAGGATGTGCTGACGACGGAGTCAAGCCGAGGATGCACGTTCGCTGGCGATCGCGGGCAAGCAGGCCTGCGTGTCTGAACGGCCTCGCAGTTCATGACCTCGAAACTCCGGAATGTCATGTCTGGTACCGCAGGCGATGGTCAATCGCTTACGCTCACAGCCCACATCGGCTTTGGAAGTTCCCTTTTCCGGGAGTTGTGGTCCGAGGCCGTTATCTCGATTGATTTCGGTTAAGCGCAGAGCATTGACATCACGGAGTTGAATCTTATGACGGCAGGTTTTCGCGGTTTCATGGCTATGTTCGCGGCCTTGACGCTGGTCTGCAGTACGCTGGCAGCCGACCGGTTTGCTCTGCCAGCTTCTGAGGACGGGCTGCCTGGCGAGGGGGACCTGCGACGGTATGACGCGTACGTCAAACGCTGGGCCGAGTTTCGAACGGCGTGGTCGCGGCGGGTTGAGCAGGATCGGGGGGCTGTTGTCTTTCTGGGTGATTCCATCACGCAGGGCTGGGGAGCGAAGTTTCGCGATCAGTTTCCGGGGATGAAGCTCGCGAACCGCGGCATCGGCGGTGACACGACGCGCGGGATGCTGATCCGGCTGCAGGAAGACGTGCTCACACTTAATCCGAGTGCGATCGTCGTTCTGGCCGGGACGAACGATATTGAGGTCGGGATCGATGCAGACGCGATCGGTCGCAACTTCCAGAAGATTCTCGCGGCGATCAAGGACCACAATCCGAAGACACCGGTTGTCCTGTGCCGGATGTTTCCGAGTTCCGCATCGAAGAAGCGGCCGCGAGAGACGATCGACCAGGTCAACTCGCTGTACGACGCGGCCGTCAAAGGTGATTCGCAGGTCACGGTCGTTGATACCTGGACGCTGTTCGCGAATGAAGCCGGCGATGCCGATCCGAAATACTTTCCGGATCTGCTGCACCTCAACGCGGCGGGCTATCAACGCTGGGCGGCCGCGCTGCGGCCTGTGTTCGCAACGCTGGGGTTCACGGAAACCGAGACGGATGATTTTCAGCCGGAACCGGGTTTCGTCAGCCTGTTTAACGGGCGAGACCTGACCGGCTGGGGCTTTCGACCGACGCCACCGCGTCGCCAGCCAAAGAATCCTCGTCCCAATGCGCCGGTGTTTGTCGAGATCAAAGAAGCGGTCTCGTTCGCCGGCAAAGCCGAGAGCAGCGACGGACGGTACGCGGCCATCAACGGTCGGCTGGTCGTGAAGACTCCCGCCGAGGGACGTCGGATCCAGCAGCTCTGGACGACCGAGGAATTCGGTGACGACTTTGTCCTGAAACTGGAATTCCGAGCCACTCCGAATGCCGACAGCGGCGTCTTCATCCGCAAGCCGCAGTTGCAGTGCCGCGATTACCTGCTGGCCGGTCCGTACACCGAGCTGAAGAAGTATCGCGAGGGCGACTGGAACGAACTGGTCGTCACGGTCAAAGGCGGCGTGGCTCACGCGACCTGCAACGGTGAGCTGCTGACTGACGACATGGCCGTGCCCGAGACCGGACCGATCGGACTCGAAGGCGATCGCGGGCAGATGGAGTATCGTCGAATTCGGCTCAAGCGGCTGAAGGCTGGCGAGTCATCCTCGACCGAGTCCGCTGGGCTGTCCGACGAAGCTCGCGAGGCGATCCGATCGGAAATCAAGGCCGTCATCGACGAGGGCTATTACCCCGGCATTTCGATCCTGCTGATACATCGCGATCAGGTCGTCATGCGGGAAGCTCACGGCGTCGCCAATCTCGAAACGAAGGCGCCGTTCACGGTTGACGAACTCTGCTGGCTGGCATCGACCGGCAAGATCTTCACGGCGACGCTGATGGCGAAACTCGTCGACGAAGGCGTGCTGACGTTCGACGACCCGATTTCCAAATCGTTTCCCGAGTTCGCTGACATCCGCCTGCGCGATGGTGGCAAGCCGACCGAGCCGGTTCGCATCCGGCACGCGATGAGCCATACGTCGGGGATTCCCAACGACGGCTGGATGCAGCAGAACGGTTTTACGAAGAACGATGCGAAGCAGGCCGACTACTACTTCCCGCAAACGCCGCAGGACTTCGTCAGTGCGTGCGTCCGGCTGGGGCTCGTTGTCGAGCCGGGCACGAAGATGATGTACGGTCGCCCGATCGATCTGTGTGCCTGCGTCGCTCAGAAGCAGACCGGCAAAACGTTCATCGAGCTGATGCAGGACCGCGTCTTCAAACCGCTCGAACTGCGGCACTCGACGATTCAGCCAACGGCGGATGAACTGCAGCGGCTGGCTCCGCTGTATCAGTCGAACAAGCCGCACGTTTACGAGCCGGATTCGTTCGGCCTGGAAGTCGCCGAGCGGCAGAACAAGCGACTCTCGACAGCCGGCGGCGGCGTGTACTCAACGCTCGACGACCTGGGCGTCCTGATGCAGTTGCACCTGAACCGAGGCGTCCACAACGGCCAGCAGCTCATCAAAGCTGAAACGCTCAGCCAGCTTTATCGGCCGCAGCCCGGCACGAACGACCGCTACGGCCTGGCCTTCCAGCTTCACGAGAGCAACGTCAACGGCCACTCAAACTGGCACTCCCACCCAGGCTACTCCGGCCCCGTCGCCTGGATCGATTTCAACAGAGACCTCAGCGGCGTCCTCCTGATGCAAAGCAACACCGTCGGTCGCACAAAGCACCACCAGCGAATCATCGACACGATCTACCGCTTCCTGCCGGCTCGTTGACGAGGCAACCAATCGATATGGCGAGTTATCACGAGGGACTTCCATATAAAGTGGGAATGACCTGCGCTTTGGCTGGCGGCGACTTTCGTGCGAATCCGTACGTCAACGGCGAGCCAGAACACTACATTCAGTGGATTCGCGGATTTCGTGATAATCAAACGTTTGATCCGAATTGTGCGATCTGCAAAGGCAGTGGCAAAAGGAAATGTAGAGCATCGCGGATCAGCTCAGAGAGTCTACATTCGGACAGTTACGACGGGGTAGAGATCCAGTGCGACTGCAACATTGTCTCGCCCAAAGAATAGTCGCGACCGAGGCTCTGAATCTGGGGGGATGTGCTAGCGTGTTCCGCATCTGGTACGCCAGTTGGCTGATTGGCGGCCCAGAGCTAAGCAGCCGCAAAACTACAATTGGCGGAGTTTCACATGGGATCGCTCGAAGATTACGAACTTCTTCCAACTGACCCAGAACTTCTGCACGCCATCCATTTGGGAACAGATCACGAAGAACTTGCCGCGATGGTTGCCCGCGGTGTGGATGTCGACGGAGCTGACGGCTATGAAGCCACGCCGTTGTGGTGGGCTTGCAACGGCAATGACGCGCCATTGGCAGAGCTACTTGTCAGCCTTGGGGCAGACGTCAACCGCAGAAACAAGGAAGGATACACACCTCTCGACCGAGTGTACCGATCAGAGGTTGCGCTGATCTCTTTCCTTCGCAATGCCGGAGCCAAGTTGTCAACTGAGCTGTGATCCACAACGTAGGCCGGACCGAGGAGCGTAGCGACGATGTTCCGGCATTTGTGTCCGTGACCGTCGTGCTCGTGTCGCCGGAGCGGCGCTGCGCTTGATCCGGCCTACGTCGCTACATCGCGTGGTGATTCTCAGCCGCAGATTCACACAGATGGACGCAGATGAGGCGGGGTGTTGCTACCGAAGTCCGTCAGAAACTATCTGTGTGCATCTGCGTCAATCTGCGGCCAAGTGACCTGCTTGCCGGTCGCGTGCAACGCAAACGGCCCGTCTTCAGTCGGCGAAACTGAAGACGGACCGTTGATCGAAGAAGCGGCTCGTGACAGGGGGCGTCACTTGGCGTTGCGGTTGAGGGGTTCGTCGACGACCAGGTCGCTGGGGAAGTCGGAGGCGTTGTCGCCATTGCGGGTTCTGAGGCGTTTGTTCTGTGAGTTGCCTCGTGGCTGGTTCATGGGGATGTCCATGCCGCCCAGGGACGCCATCATTTCGTAGAGGCGGTTCTCCATCGCCTTCTGCTGCTTCGCGTGAGCGGGGGCGCGGATCAGATTCTTCTGCTCCATCGGGTCCGCCTGGATGTCGAAGAACTCGTCCGTGTCCCACAGGCCGTAGTACGTGTTGTATTTGTACTTGTCGCTGCGCAGTGAGAAGACGGTCGGGGACTGCGGGAAGTTCTTTTCCCAGTAGTACACGTAGAGGAAGTAGTCGCGCCAGGAGACGTCCTTGCCACGAGCCAGGTCGATGAAGCTGGCTCCGTCCATGTGAGCCGGCTTTGCGAGGCCCATCGCTTCCATGACCGTTGGAGCGACGTCGATGTTGGCGACCATCTTGTCGACGACGGTGCCGCCTTTGAACAGGTCCGGGCATTGCATCAGCATCGGGACGCGGATCGAGGTCTCGTAGGCGACGCGTTTGTCGATCAGACCGTGCTCGCCAAACATGAAGCCGTTGTCGCCCATGTAGATGACCAGCGTTTCGTCGTGGATGCCCATCTTCTTGAGCTGATCCAGCACGGCTCCCACGCTGTCGTCGACCGAGCACAGGGCTTCGCAGTAACGCTTGTAGTACTGCTCGATGTTGAGATCGCTGTGGTACGGGAAGTCGACGCCGTGCCAGCTGTTACGCTGGTCGAGCAGCCAGCGGGGCAGATTGCGTTTGTTGTCCGTCAGCAGCGTCTCGCTGGCCGGTCGCTTGAACGGCTTGTCGGCGAACTTCTGGTCGTACTTCTCTTCCGGCGTGAAGTTGGCGTGAACGGCCTTGTGGGACAGGTACAGGAAGAACGGCTTGTCGCTGCCTTTCTGCTGTTCGAGGAAGTCGATTGCGTACCGGGTCAGCAGCGTCGTGATGTAGCCGTCCTGTGGGACGCGTTCGCCGTTGACGTTGATCGTGTAGTTCGGATTCGGCGGCAGATAGTTGCCCTGGCCCTTGAAGCTGACCCAGTAATCGAATCCCGGTCGCGGGTTGTCGTGATGCCCGCCCATGTGCCACTTGCCGATGAAGCCCGTCGCGTAGCCGGCCTTCTGCAGATACTGCGGGAAGAACTTCGTTCCGTCGGAGACCAGCCGGTTGTTGTCGATGACCCGGTGCCGGAACGTGTAGAGCCCGGTGAGAATCGACGCACGGCTCGGCGAGCACAGCGACGTCGTGACGAACGCGTTCTTCAGATGCACGCCGTTCCTGGCGATCGAGTCCATGTGCGGCGTCTCAGCGAACTGATGCCCCATGAAGCTCATGGCGTCGTAGCGATGATCGTCCGACAGGATGAAGACGACATTCCGCGGCTTCGCGTTGGGAATTGAAACCGGCGTCACGGTTTCAGGAACCGGCACAACTCTCGCTGGTTTTGTGTCTGGCCCGTCGGCGGCGAGGGTTGTCAGCGTCAGAGCGAAAAAGGCGAGCAGTGCGGCAGCGATCGATTTCATGGGTGCTGATTACCTCGTTCGATGAGCGGCGATTAACTGAGTCAGACGGGTTTGGTTTCAACCGCAGATACACGCTGATGGACGCAGATAAAGGGCAGGACATCGCAGCAGAGTCACTCGGAAAAGCTGCGTTCATCCGCGTCGATCTGCGGCACAGTGTTGTGCCCCGAGAAAATTCGTTTGCGGCTACTCGGGCAGGATGGCGTTGTGGTAGATGTCCTGGACGTCTTCGCAGTCGTTGAGCATGTTCATGAACTTCTCGAACATGGCAACGTCGTCGGGGCTGATCTCGACGCTGGCCTGCGGGACGAACGTGACTTCCTGCGTGTCGAGTTCCAGATCCGGGAACGCTTCCAGCAGGGCGGTGCGGGCTTTGTCGAGCTCGGTCGCCGGGGCGAAGACGGTGAGCTGTCCGTTTTCACATTCGGTCTCGTCAACATCGACGTCGGCTTCGAGCAGTGCTTCCAGCACTTCGTCCTCGTTGTCGCCTTTGAACGACAGGACGGCCAGGTGATCGAACATGTGCGAGACTGAGCCGGTCGCGCCCAGTTTTGAGTTTGTCTTCGTGAAGCAGTTGCGGACATCGGTGATCGTGCGGTTGGCGTTGTCGGTCAGGCAGTCGACCATGACCGAGCAGGCTCCGGGGCCGTAGCCTTCGTACCGGGCCGGCTGGTAATCCTCGCCGCCGCCGCCGCTGGCTTTTTCGATCGCCTTTTCGATGACGTGGCTGGGCACCTGCTCGCGTTTGGCCTTGTCGATCAGGCTCTTCAGACCGGGGTTGGCTTCCGGATCGGGCACTCCGTTGCGGGCGACGACGTACAGCAGCTTGCCGTAGCGTGAATACAGCTTCGACTTCTGCGCGGCCGTCTTCATGATCGAGTGTTTGCGGTTTTCGAAGCTTCGTCCCATCGCGGTTTTCTCGTGTTCTGACGCGGTTTGGCAGGGGGCCTTTGTGGAGGCAGCAATCTGGCGTAGCGAAACTCGCGGGGAGTTTCGGTCCTGATTCCGGACTGCCGAAAGTCTTCGCGACTTTCGCTACGGACTGGGATTCTGTGCCGAGTCGCGCAAAAGGAAAACCCCGCAGGAGCGAATACCGGTTCCTGCGGGGCTGGTTGGTGCGAGTCGGACTCGCAATGCGGAGAGGGCGGGATTCGAACCCGCGGACCAGTTTGACCCGGTCACATCATTAGCAATGATGCGCATTCGGCCACTCTGCCACCTCTCCGGGTCTGTGACCAGCGGCGGAATATAGCCTCCAGTATCTCGAACGCAAGTGCTTCCGGGCGATGCCGACCCAGTGAGTCGTTCGTTCTGCGAACTGCATTGCAGCTCCCTCAGAACCGGTCGGAACGGGCGCGCAATCAGAGGCAGACCTGACAGGAAGTCGCCGGATATTTCGTGGGGCGTTTCGATCGCGGAGCGATCAACGGCTTTCAGGATATGCCACGGAGCGTTTCGATCGCGGAGCGATCAACGACTTTCTGCGATCAACGAATTTCAGCGGTCAGGACAGCTCGATTGTGACCGGGGCGTGGTCGGAGACCGTCAGGCCGCCGGCTCGGCAGATTTCGGCGGAGTGGAAACGCTTTCCTGCTGCGGCGTTGCCCAGCAGGTAATCGATGCGCCAGCCGCGGTCGAGTTCTCTCGCCCGGCCTCGGTTGGACCACCACGAATACGGCCCCTGAATCTCGCCAAAGTGCTGTCGGACGAGGTCGTTCCAGCCGGTGTCGAGCAGGTCGGAGAACCACTCGCGTTCGTGCGGCAGGAAGCCCGACGTGTTCTCGTTCGACTTCGCGTAGAAGATGTCGCGTTCGGTGTGAGCGATGTTCAGGTCTCCGCCGACAACGACCGGGTGGCGTTTCTTCCGGATGGCGTCGCTCCAGGGCATGAATTCGTCGAGCCACTGATCCTTGACAGCCTGTCGTTCCGGACTGGACGAGCCCGACGGCAGGTAGACGCAAACGACTTCCACGCCGTCGATCAGCGCGCGAATGACGCGGCCTTCCGGATCGTCGGCGTCGAGACCCGTCGCGAGAATCTCGATCGGCGAACGCGCGAGGATCGCCGTTCCCGAATAGCCCTTCCGCTCAGCCGGATGCCAGTGAACGTGCCAGCCGTCGGGAGCAACCCACTCTTTGGGGATCTGATCGGGCAGAGCACGGACTTCCTGCAGCATCAGCACGTCCGGCTGCACCTCGTCGACGATCTCTGCGAAGCCCTTGCGAATGGCCGCTCGAATCCCGTTGACGTTCCAGGTGGTGATGCGCATTTGAGAACCGTCCCTGATTGATGCGACCGGTGATGACAAATCCGGAGTGCGTTTTTCACCACAGAGACACAGAGGGCACAGAGTTCTTCTGAGTGGCTGTCACTCTGTGATCTCTGTGCCTCTGTGGTGATGTCATAACCTATGCCGAGGCGTAGAACGCGTTGGCGGCGGCGACTCCGGAGCCGGGCTGGAACGACGCTCCCTGGTCGGCGAGGCAGTTCTCCAGCGCGGCCAGGAAGAGCAGGACGTTGCGGGACGAGCTGGCTTCGCCCATCAGGCCGATACGCCAGGTCTTGCCTTTCATCGGCCCCAGGCCAGCGCCGATTTCGATGCCGAATTCGTTGAGCAGTCGACCGCGGACAGCTGCGTCATCGACGCCGTCCGGGATGCGGACCGCGTTGAGCATCGGCAGGCGGAACTGTTCCTCGACGGCGTACTCGATGCCGAGGGCTGCCAGGCCGTCTCGCAGTGCCAGGTGGTTGCGGCGATGCCGGGCGAAGCGATTGTCGAGCCCTTCTTCGAGAACCAGACGCAGCGCTTCGTGCAGGCCGTAATTCATGTTGATTGGCGCGGTGTGGTGATAGGCCCGAGACGAATCGCTCCAGTAGTTGCGGACCATCGTCATGTCGAGATACCAGCTTGCGACCTTCGTCTTGCGGGCATCGATCACGTCGAGGGCACGCTGGCTGAACGTGACGGGCGCCAGTCCCGGCGGGCAGCTCAAGCACTTCTGCGTTCCGCTGTAGACCGCGTCGAGGCCCCACTCGTCGACCTTGACGGGCAGGCCGCCGAGCGACGTGACGCAGTCGACCAGCAGCAGGGCTCCAGCGTCGTGAACGATCTTTGCGATCTCTTCCAGCGGCTGCAGGGCACCGGTTGACGTTTCGGCGTGAACGAGGCCGACGACTTTCGGCGAGTGTTTTTTGACGGCGGCGGCGACTTCCTCGGGCGAAAAGACTTCGCCGAACGGGCGCTCGATCGCTGTGACCTCGGCTCCAGCTCGTTCGGCAACGTCCTTCATGCGGCCGCCGAAGACGCCGTTGACGCCGACGATCATTCGGTCGCCCGGTTCGATCAGGTTAACGACGCAGGTCTCCATGCCGGCGGAACCGGTCCCGCTGACGGCCAGTGTCAGCTGGTTCTCAGTCTGAAAGACCTGCCGCAGCATCGACTGGACCTCGTTCATTGTCTGCAGAAAGAACGGGTCGAGGTGGCCGACTGTCGGGGCGCCCAGCGCGGCGAGCACGCGCGGATGCGTATCACTCGGGCCGGGGCCCATCAGAATGCGGCACGGCGGGTTGAGCGGCTGCGGAACGGAATGTGACATGAGAATGCTCCGGGAAATCGAGGCGGCGGCAGAAGCCTGTCGCGCGGCGAGAATTGAGTGTGTCTTCGGGAGAGCGATGAGAGAGCGACCGCAGTCAGGTCGCGGTCACGATCCTTTGTTGTTCGCGTCGTCGGTTTTGGGCCGCGGGCGGAAGTACTTCATTGACTGCCGGACGACCATGCGCCGGCGGGCCAGACGCACGCCCATCGACAGAATGAAGTTGAGGAAGCCGGGGATGACAAACAGCTTGCGTTTTTCGAGGCCGCGAATTGACCGCCGGACGACGAACTCGGCGGTGTGCGAGCGTTGTTTTTTGAGCCAGCCCTGAACGCCGGCAACGTCGAAAAACTCGGTGGCCGTCGTCCCCGGGCAGAGTGCCTGCACGGTGACGCCGCGGTCGCGGCACTCCGCCCACAGCGCTTCGCTGAAGTGCAGGACGAACGCTTTGGTTGCCGAGTAAACCGGCATGTACGCAACCGGCTGAAACGCGGCGACGGATGACAGATTGATGATGGCCCCGTGTTCGCGTTCGAGCATTTGTGGCAGGAACAGGTAAGTCAGCTCGGTCAGCGACGCGATGTTGAGCTGAATCATGTTGAGCATGCGGGCGCAATCTGTGTTGTCGACGACGCCGACGTTGCCGAAGCCGGCGTTGTTGATCAGCAGCTCCACCGCGATTCCCTGGCCTTTGATGAGCGAGAAAATCCGTTGCGGTTCGCCGGGGTCGGTCAGGTCACCGACAATCAGCTCGCACTGCGTGCCGTGCCGGGTGTGCAGGTCGTCGGCAAGTTCCCGGAGGCGGTTCTCGCGGCGGGCTGTCAGAACAAGGTGCATGCCTCGCGCCGCCAGAAATCGCGCAAACTCTGCGCCGATTCCGGAAGACGCTCCGGTGATGAGAGCCCAGCGATCAGCGTATGTATCCAGCAATGAAATGTCTCCGTCCGGCGCGGCAGCTGGCAGAACGCCCGCAGTCTGATTCAGACTCGGCCAGCCATTGGCACCGGCAGCGACAATTGAATTATGACCCAGCAGGAACGATGCCTCTGATGGCAGTTCAGAGAGAGGGGACCAGCCTCAGGTTTCGATGGGGCTGCCGTGCCTGGAATCGGCAGAAAACCCGCGAAAACCGCATCGTTCACGAGTTCGGGATCGTAACAGATCGCTGCCAGCGAAAAAGCGAGGCGCTGTCGGCAGTGTGCGGGCCGCACGCCCTGATTTGCCGACAGTTGTCGCCTGTTGACTACCGGGCGTGTTGAAGTGAGGTCGTTGTCAATTGGCGGTCGGGGGGACGGCGGCGAGCGATTCCTCAGCGGTCAAAGCGCCGTCGCTGTTCGCATCGAGTTTCGCGAAATCGGTGACGGGGCCGAGAAACTCGCGCCGGGAGACATCGCCGTCCTGGTTGAGGTCCATGCGGCGGAACCATTCCGGACCGTCGACCGCTTCCTGCAGGCGAGGGCTGGTCGAGCCCTGCTGCATCATGGGTTGCGAATCAGGAATCAGGCCGGGCTGAGCGAGTTCAAAGGTGACGTGGTAGCGGCTTTCGATTTCGGTGGCATCAAGAGCGCGGTTGCGGTTCGTGTCGAACTCGGCGATCTGTTGCGGACCGTGCCGGAACTCGCGGCGCGTCAGACGCTGGTCCGAGTTCGTGTCAAGAATCTGGAACAGCGACTGTCGCTGCAGGTCGACCCGCATGATGACGCGGAGCTGGCTGAGGCTGGCTCGTTCTTCGAGATAAGCGGCGACTTCGTCAGCGACGACCTGATCGTTGCCGTCCCGGTCGACGAGGTCGAACGTCGCGCCGGCGAGATCGAGGCCGGCAAACTCCTGCCGATCGAGATAGCGATTCCTGTCGGCGTCGATCCGCAGCATCTGGATGCGGAAAAAGTTGATCGTGTCCGACGAAGCTCCTGCCCAGCGTTTGACGGAAAAGTCGATCGGTCGGTCGCGCAGCCGCGGCTGACTGACGCTCGGCCGGCCAAACTTCGGCATGGCGACGGTGACGGCGAGGCTCGCGCCGGGTTGCTGCAGCGCGGCGACGAGTTCACTGATGGAGAGCGTTCTGCTGCGGTCGGAGTCGAATCGCAGTAACTGGCCGAACGATGCCGGAATCTCGTCGCGGTCGAGTTCGCCGGGGGATGTGGTGTCCCGATTTGCTGCTGCGTTCGAGCCTGCTTCTGCATTCGAATTCCGTTCCGAAGAGCGGGCGGGCTCGATGGAGTCACGGTCGTACTGCGTCAGGATCTGCTCGGCGATCGCTGGCAGGTCGGCCTGATCGCTGAGCAGCACGAACGGATACGCCTGCAGTCCATCTTCCGATTCGGTGACGAACGCGGGGCGGCCGGCGGGGTTTGAAAGTGGAGCGAGTTCGGCCGCGCTGATCGTCTCGTCGTCGTCGAGGTCGAGCAGTCGTAGCGCCTCGTGGCCCGCTTTCAGTTCGTCTTCGGAAACGGAGCGGTCAGCGCTGGTGTCGAGTTGCGTGGCGAGGTCGACGTCGGTCAGGCCGTCCCGGACCCGGCGCGTCAGCGAAAACGCGGGGCCCATAAAGGCTTCGTAGTGCGGTGCCAGTTCTGCCGATGACAGCTGGCCGTCAACTGGCGAAAGGTCGAGCGATTTCCAGTTCTCACCGAGCTGCCGTTCGCCGCCGCCTGCCCGTCCGAATGAGGGGACGGCTGAGGCCTCGTCCGGCGAAAGGCTGCCGTTTCTGTCAACGTCGAACTGTGAAAACTGTCGCGCGACGAATGCCCGACGGAACTCGCTGATCGGCTGCCCGTCAATCGTCAGTTCGAGTTTGAGAAAGAGCGGGCCGGAGGTGCCGAGATAAACGAGCCGATGGATTGCTGCTGAGTTTCCGTCGTCGGCTTTTAAGTCGGCCTCGGTTTGGGCGGACGCTGTCGTCGCGAGGAGCGCTGTGAGCGTCAGAGCGGCGAGTGTTCTGACGGTTGACCCGAAGCCGCAGGCGAGGGCGTTTCTCGCTACACGGCAGCGCCGTCGCCTGCGGCTTCGGGTTAAACGAGTCGCACGGCGACTCTGGACCATTTGAATCGAGCTGGTTGGCGTCAGGCGTTGCAGCAGCGCGGTCATGGCACATCAGCTTCGTTGTCTGGAGGCGCGGCAGCGGGTGACGGTTCAACGTCGCGAATCAAAGGTTCCTGATCGGCGTACGACAGCAGCAGCGGCAGCAGGAACAGGTTACCGGCCAGCCCGCCGAGCATCGCAACGCTCACAAGAATGCCAAAGTAGACCAGCGGAATGAAGTGCGAGAGTGTCAGAACGCTGAAGCCGGCGACGAGGGCCACGTTGGCAAAGACCAGTGCGCGGCCGACGCTTGTCTGAGTTTCTTCGAGAGCCGCCGCAACGGACTCGCCCTGACGCCGCAGCCTCTGATACTGGGCGAGATAGTGGACGCTGCTGTCGACGGTCAGACCCATCGAGACGCTGGCGATCATCGCCGTCGCGATATTGATCGGCAGCCCGATCCAGCCCATGAAGCCGATGACCAGCACGATGGGAAACAGATTCGGCACGAGCGCCGCCAGTCCGAGTCGCACGCTGCGAAACGCGAGGCTCAGCATCAGGCCGATCCCGACGGCCGCGATCACAAAACTGACAAGCTGGTCGCGCAACAGGCTTTCGATCAGAAACGTCAGGAGGACGAACAGCCCGGTGGCCTCGGCGGGACGGGAAGTGAGTGCGGAGTTCGGAGTGCGGAGTGCGGAATTCAGAACGTCGGAAGCTGTCTCCGCACTGGCATCGTCGGCAGATTCATTCTGCAGCTCATTCCGCATTCCGAATTCTGCATTCCGAACTCCAACTTGCTCCCGGACGATTTCTCGAACACGCGAAATCAGTGCGAGCTTGCTGGCCGAGGGCTGGCGTTCCAGACCGCGCAGGACGATCCGCATGCGGCCTTGTTCAGGATTGTAGAGGCCCTTCAGAAACTCCGGCTGAATCGCCTGCAGCATGTTCAGACGCTGTTGCAGTGTGAACTGTTTCGAAAACAGGCCGGCGCCGACTTTCCGGGGCACAAGGTCGAGTCCGTCGGTGAGCGCGACGACCTTCGTCAGTCGACCGTCGCGGGAGGCTGTGTCAGAAGCGGACGCACCGAGTTCGTCGCGCAGCTGGGCGGCGATCGTCCTGACGAGTTCGAGAAACTCGGGCGTGAGTTCGTCAGGCGCTGCGAAGTTGACTTCCCAGGTGCCGACGCCGCCAAGTTTCGATTCGGCAAAATTGAGTGCCCGAACGAGGCTGCTGTCGTCTCGGAAGTTCTTGCTGAAGTCTGTTTCGACTCGCAGCCGTGTCATGCCGAGTCCGGCCACGGCGACGATGGCTGCCGCGATGAATCCGACGAGTGTCGGGCGGCGATGCACCAGCTGGCCGACTCCGCCGAGTGCCCGCACGAGATGCCGTTCGGCGGGCGCGGGCACCGGATCTCCGATCAGCAGATCGAGCAGTCGCGAGGTGATCGTTGGCTGGGACGGCTGGCTCGACGGTCGTCGCCAGCGGGCCATCCCGCCGGGAGTGATCAGCACTACGACGAAGAAGACGAGCAGCGTCGCGAGAGACATCATCAGGCCGAAGCTGCGGACCGGCGTGATCTCGCTCGACAGCAGCGCCGCGAATCCGACCGCCGTTGTCGCGCACGTCCAGAAAATCGCCGGAGCCAGTTCGCTGATTGTGTCGGCGAGTGCGGCTTCGCGGGAAATCGATTCGGCCTGCCGCTTCTCACGAAATCGCAGCGCAATGTGCGTTGCGGTCGCGATCCCAATGATCGTGACCAGCGAGTTCAGCATTGAGCTGACCATGCTCAGCTTCACACCGCTGAGAACCAGAATAGCTTCCGTCCAGCGGATTGTGACGAGGACCACGACCAGCGGCAGCAGTACCCAGCGCAGCGTGCGGAACATTAGAAACAGAACGCCCGCCAGCAACAGCAGCGAAACATGAAAGAGCACTCGCCCATCTTCCTCGACGTACCGGAACATATCGTGAACCTGAACCGGCTCTCCGACGACGAACGCCGGGGGATCATGAGCGGCAGCAATTTCGCGAATGTCGGCGACGGTCTCTCCGCGCGGGATCTCAGTGGTGGCCGGTTTGAGCCGCACGACAATTGCCGTCGTGTGCCGGTCCTCACCGACGAGCACGCTTTCCGTCAGCTCGACGGCCTGCTTCTGCTCGGCGGAAAAATCGAGGCGGTCAATCAGCCGGCTGAGCACGATCGGCAGGCCGAGTTCCCGCAGGGCATTCCCGATTCGTCCCGACACGTCGGTCGCGCGGGGCAGCGTCTGCAGGCTTTCCGGATAGACACCCGGAACGGCAATGATCTTGCGGGCGAGGTTCTCAATCCGTTCTGCGCTGCGTTCGGAGACGATGTTGCTGTCAGGCTTGAACAGCCCGTCTTCCGCCCAGGCGATGATGGCGAACTCGTCGCCGCCGAACAGCTGCTTGCTGCGATCGTACGCCGAGAAGTATTCGTCGTCTTCCGCGTACAGCGACTCGATCGACTGGTCGAATTCGAGTCGCGCGGCAATCGGCAGTGCAATGACAAACAGAATCGCAACAACGGGCAGAACGAGCATCCGCCAGCGCAGGAGTTGCTGCACAATGGCATCCAGAAGGCTGGTTGATGACGGTTCTGACATAAGAGGGGACTTGGAATTGTGTCCTGAGTAACCTGCGCACTGCGACGACGACGATGACACTGTCGACCGGTTGGATGTCGCACGCCCCGGATTTTTCACGAATTGTGCTGTCGGGACGGACGTGTCAGCGTTTCACGGCGCAGAATAGTGCCGCCTGATTTGGCCTGCTACTGGCTTTCCTGTGCTTGAATGATGCTCATGCTGAGGCAGCTCAGAGAGACGGATCGCTTGCTGTTGTCGCTTCTGGCGGTGGCCTTCGTGCTCCGCTGCGCGGTTGTGGTGATTCGCTGGGACAATCTGTCGACGGATCGCGATGCCTACCTCGCGATCGCGGAGAATCTGGCGGCGGGCAACGGGTACTGCTCGGTTGCTGGCCAGCCGACGGCGTTCCGTCCGCCGCTTTATCCCCTGCTGCTGGCTGGATGTCTGCTGCTGGGAGGGACGATTGCGATCGCGGGCGTGCAGGTCGGTCTCAGCACGGCGACCGTCGGTTTAACGTGGCGGCTTGTGAGAAACGCTGGTGGTTCACGTCAGGGGGCCGCCCTGGCGGGAGTTCTGACGGCGTGTGATCCGCTGCTGCTGGAGATGACCTCGCAGGCGATGACGGAAACGTTGTTCGCGTTTCTGACGACGGCGTTGCTGTGTTCTCTCACGCGATCGAACGGCCTGGCAATTGATCGGCCCGTTTTGAGCGGCAGCTTGATCGGGCTGGCCGCGTTATGTCGACCGAGTATCTGGGCCTTCGCAGGTTTGTGGTTCCTGTACGGCGCGTGGCGTCTGTGCTGCTGGCGTTCGCCGTCGGTGTGGCGCGACAGAGTTCGTCAATGGCGCCGCGGTCTCGTGCTGGCCAGCGTTGCTGCTGGGGTGGTCAGTCCGTGGGTCGTGCGAAACTGGATGGTTTTCGGGAAGCCCATCGTGATGACAACTCATGGTGGATACACGCTGGCGCTGGGGAACAACGAGCGTTTCGCTGCGGATGTCGTTTTCGGGGCGGAAAGCGTCTGGAGTGAAGCCGGTCTGCGGCGATGGAATCAGGAATCCGAGCAGCGACTTGCCGCCGCGGGTATCGACCGGGTCGATGAGGTCGCCCGCGACGCGGCTCTGTCACGGCAGACGGTACAGTGGATCAAAGACAATCCTCAGCGGTTTGCTGCCGCCTGCTGGTTGCGTCTGAAGCGGTTCTGGGCGGTTCGTCCTCTCCGGCAGGATGCTGGCGGGCAGGCGGTGAGTTTTGCAGTCGGCGCGTGGTATGCGGTCGTCTTTGTGATGGCCGTTTGTGGTCTATTCAGGCACAGGCGTTGCATCGCCCCGTGGATCCCCTCGTTGCTGCTGGTAATCTGCCTGACCGTGCTGCACTCGATCTACTGGTCGAATATGCGAATGAGGACGCCGCTGGGGCCGGTCATCAGTTTGCTGGCAGCGTCCGCTGTTTTTGTGCAGCGGGAGACTCATCAGGGAATCGAAATTTCTTGATGGCGGGGCGTGATTGCTGATTGGCAAATTTGAGCCATTCTGGATAGATTCGTTCGACTTGGCTCGGCGCTCCCGTGAGATTTCGGAATAATCTCGCGTCTGGAAGGGAAATTCTGAGAAGGAAACCGGGGCAAAACTGGTACTGGATTCAGGAGGCGTTCACAGCAGTCAGGATTATTGTTGCAAGGAAGCGTGTCGCTGAACTGTCGAGGTTGGAACTCAAGCGGCACTACGAACTCATCAGTGACACTGCGATATCAGATGGGCAAATCATGACAACGCAGACACAGGTTTTCTCAGTCGACATCATTGAGAATGTCGTCATTGTCAGTCCCAACGGGGACGCGAACGGATTCCGCTACCAGGATATTCACACGGCGACCAACTCGCTCGTCGATTCCATCCGCCGGCAAAGGATCGCGCGGATGGTTGTCGACTTTGGGGATGTTGACATCGTCGGGTCGATCATGATCAGCTCGATCATCAAACTGGCCCGCAGCATTGCTGATCAGCAGGGCACTGCTGCATTCTGCAACTCGTCGGAATCCATGCGTGAGGTCATTTCGACGATGAATCTGACGAAGTTGTGGGCTCACTACGACTCTCGTGACGAAGCGGTTTCCGCGGTCAGTGTGATGAACTGACCGGCCTTCATAGAACGAGTACGCTGCAGCGGTCCTCAGGTGTCTCCTTGTGGCCGACCTTGTGCCGGTGCCTGCCAGTTATGGTGGACACCGGCTTTTTCTATGCGCTGTTTCTGGCGGTTGCCTGTCGGGAGTCCCCGGTTTCCGGCGCGAAGAGACTATCCGCCGTCGGATTCGTCGGCCTTCTTGAGCCGGTCGGCAATCAGCGTGTCGACGAAGAGCTGGCTGGCGTGGAACATCAGCATGGGAAAGACGGCAAACGGGATGGGCAGGCCGTCGATCACCTCTGCACCGCCGAATGCGGACGGGTCCGTTGCCAGATAGACGCCGATGGGCAGCGTCTTCTGGCTGCCGGCAAAGGAGGCAGCGATGCGGTCTTTGCGGTCAAATTTCAGAACACCGCCGCCCTGCCAGGCGACGACAAAAGCCGCGAGGTGAATGGCGACGCAGCTGCCCCACACGACTGCGAGACCGGCGACCTGTTGTCCGAGACTGGCGTCGCGCAGCTTGATGCCTCCGCCCAGCGACGCGAGCAGAACGAGCACCAGCACACACGATTGAGCGACGACGCCAATCGGCGTTTTACGTTTCGTCGCGAAGTCGGCCAGCGAACGGGAGAGACGCAGGCTCTGGCCGATCAGCGTTGGCAGCAGGACGACAAGGAGCAGCCGCCGGGTGAGATCACTAATGTTCAGGTCGACGGCCTGCCCAGTGGCTGTCACCAGCCAGAAGGGGGTGACGACAAAGCAGACCGTATTTGTGACGAGCGTTGTCAGCAGCGAGACGGCATCGTTGCCGCCCGCCTTGCGTGTCCAGACGGATGCAGCCGCGAGCGTGCAGGGAGTGCTTGCGGCAATCATCAGACCGATCCGGAAATCAGCCGTCAGTTGAAAACTCATCGCCGCCCAGCCGAGCAGCGGGATCAAGCCATAATTGCAGAGACTGGCCCAGCAGACGGGCCCGGGCTTCTGCAGCGATGCCTTCAACTGGCTGCTGTTCAGACTGAAGGACATCAACACGAGAATAAAGGCGGTCAATGGGCGGGTGGGGACAAGCGACCGCAGCGATTCCACGGCCTGGATATCACCGAAGTAGCCGGTCAGCAGTCCGGCGGGGATCAACGTCAGGAGCGAAATCAGGAACCAGCGTTTCTGGATCACAGCCAGCATGGCGGAAGTGTCCCGTTGAAGCGTGAAGCCGTTGAAGCGTGGAATGAGAGCGACGCATCGTGGCAGACTGGCCGCGCGAGGTCACGGAACGCTCCGTCGATCTGGCGTTTCGCAACCGGCCTGGTGAGAGGAACTACGCGACGCTGACGGAATTCAGATCACGCGGGGAGCCGAGACTGTCGGAGGTCGCGACGCTGCCGCGAAGTGTCTCGCAGGTTTCGATAAGCTGATCGAGGTGCGTCAGGTCGTTGCGGGTTGCGGCGAGTTCGCCTTCGAGAGCTGGAAACAGACCGCTGCCGAGTTTCTGCCCGGCAAGCTCGTCGGCGAGCGTGGCAATTTCACCGCTCAGCCCGCGACGCAGACGCCGACAGAACATTGTCAGCAGGACGACGCACCACAGGACAAAGAAGACGCCAGCAGAAAAGTAGAAGTCGATTGGCAGAAACGCCGTGGTTGAGTCGTGCCAGGTGTCCCAGAAGAAGTTGCGGCCAGCTCGAAACAGAACGTAGCCGACAAACCCGAGCAGCAGCGATTCGTACCACAGGCGGCTGAAGAGCCGCGAGTTGCGCCGGGCAAGACGCTCAATCGTGTCGTCGATTCGCTGCCGTGCCGCGTCGAGAAATCCGGACTCCACTCGGGCGGCCTCGCGCAGCAGTTGTGACTGGCCGGACTCGACGAGCGACGTATCGAGTCGCGCGTCGTGCAGATGGCCGTGGACAACGAGCTGGGCTTCCCGCAGCAGGTTCTCATCGAGAGACAGAGTCGCCGCCTGTTCGAAACTGTCCTCGGCCTCCGCAGACTTGCGGCGCGAAGCGAGCCAGCGGCTGCCCTGCATCGCGCCGACAAGCACCATTTGCGCTCCGGTTCGAGCCCGCAGCAGGCTGGCTGAGGCGATGATCGCTCCGAGCCCGTTGTAAAGTCGCAGCAGTGACGAAAACGGACTGACTCCCCAGAGCGAGGTCACGCTGCCGAGGATTCTCTGTTCCCAGAGGTGCCGGCTTGATTCGAGCTGTGAACGCAATGTCTGACTCATTTTCAGCGTCAGCTTCGTCCGCTGAGCAGTCAGAGCTGACTCGACGTCTGCAATGGCGGGTTCGTAGGTGCCGACGATCTCGCGGCAGCGATTCAGCGTCGCGGTTGTCAGGTCAAGAA